>Ga0307438_1002239_pt1 | contig 11510 bp, 10 predicted proteins | sample SalMarWE160110MG_FD_202144 | JGI IMG/M metagenome (GOLD analysis project Ga0307438, IMG submission 202144) | Salt marsh sediment microbial communities from the Plum Island Ecosystem LTER, Massachusetts, United States - WE1603-110 | ecosystem: Environmental > Aquatic > Marine > Intertidal zone >...
CCGGTAGTGTGCTCAAACCAGGTAGCGGAGAACGATGAGTTGATGATCCTCTCCGGAGAAGGGAAGATCATACGGATCAGGGTTGCGGATATCTCTGTAATCGGACGCCACACGCAAGGGGTGAAGCTGATTAACCTTGAAGCACCTGAGAAGGTGGTTGCTGTGGCGAGGTACTTGGAGACATAGGAGTGGAAGAATGGCCAGAATAGGCGTTGTGGGCGGAGGGGGCTGGGGCACCGCTCTTGCTCATCACATGGCCCGCAAGGGGTTTGCCGTCGATCTATGGGTACGGGAAGAAGAGGTGCTCCACCAGATAGAGAGAAAAGGGGTAAACGAGGAATTTCTGCCTGGAGTGACGCTCTCCCCCGGCATTCATCCCGTCCAATCATTTGAAAAGGTATGCAGGAACAAGGATTTTCTCGTCATCGCTGTTCCCTCTCAGTTCTTCAGGTCCATCGTCACCGAGATCGCATCTCTTCTCTCTGGCTCAACCCCTATTCTCGTGGGAACCAAGGGCATCGAGAACACCACCCTGATGACCATGTCGCAGGTGGTGGCGTCGGTGCGAGGAAAAGGGCATGAGGACGAATTCGCCTGTTTATCGGGCCCGAGCTTCGCACGGGAAGTCTGCGAACAACATCCCACCGCAATAACCGCGGCCTCGAAAAACGCCGAACTTGCTGTCGAGTTGCAGGAACGCCTGTCCACTGAGTACTTCAGGGTCTATACCAGTAGCGACGTGATAGGGGTGGAGCTCGGCGGTGCGCTTAAGAACGTGATTGCTGTAGCCGCAGGTATATCAGACGGGCTTGGCTTCGGCTTCAACGCACGGGCAGCGCTTATTACCAGAGGCCTGGCCGAGATTGCCAGGCTCGGCGTGGCCATGGGAGCCGAACCGCTTACCTTCTCAGGCCTGGCAGGCCTGGGGGACCTTGTGCTTACCTGCACAGGGGATCTCAGCAGAAACCGGATGGTAGGGCTCAAGATTGCCGAGGGTTTATCCGTTGAAGAGATCGTGTCATCGATGAAGATGGTTGCCGAGGGGGTCGAGACATCCAAAGCGGCTACCATGCTGGCACGGAGGGTGGGAGTCGAGATGCCTATCACGTCCGACGTGTATCGCGTTGTCTACGAGGGTAAGGATGCACGCGATGCAGTTACTGAACTCATGACACGACAGCTCAGGGGGGAGCTTGAGGGGGAAAGGAACATACTTATCGGTAGGCCATGATTCCAGGCACTATAGTTACACAAGACGATAACCCTTTGCCCGAGATTCTCAGGGAAAGATTGCCCCGGTCTCTTTTCACGCGGACAATATATTACGCTCCCGTTCTCGGATCGACCAATGCCCGCGCAAAGGAGCTGGCCAAGAGGGGGGAAGCGGAAGGAGCCCTGGTGATCACCGAGAGACAGACGAGGGGCAGGGGCAGGCTGGGAAGACAGTGGCACTCCCCTCAGGGGGTAAACCTGCTGTTCTCCGTGCTATTCCGGCCAGCCTTTTCCCTTGACAGGGTTTTCTCTCTTACCATGCTCGTTGCTGCTTCCCTCGTGGATGCAATCCGCGAGATGAGCGGGCTTAACACCTTGATAAAGTGGCCCAACGATATCTACTGCAACGGAAAGAAGATGGCGGGCATCTTGACGGAGTTCTCGGGGGGTGGCAGGGCCATAGAGTATGCGGTAGTGGGCATAGGGCTCAACGTGAATTGGGACCTCCGCAATGAACCCGAGCTTCAACACAGTGCCACAAGCCTGATGAATGAGGTGGGTTATCCGGTTTCAAGGATTGCTCTGCTCTCATGCATTCTGGAGGCGCTGGAGAGGGACTACCGGCTTTTACTGAGGGGAGAAGACGGATTCATCCGCGATCGATGGAAGAGGCACACCATGGTAATCGGGAAGGATGTTCTGATCGATCCCCAAGGAGAGAAGAAAAGGGCCACGGTGACGGGAATTGATAGAAACGGGGCCCTCCTCGTTGAAGAGGAGGGCGGGAAGGTGTCCTCGATCGTGTGCGGCGATGTGCAGGTACTTTTCCCGTTATTAGCGGGAAAGCGAGATTAAAAGAGATATATCTGGTGGCTGTCAGGGTTCTTTCCAAAGAAGGTAACATCGTCTATTTTTTCAACCTTTGGGCCTCGCAGGAGCGTATACAGGGTTCGCTCTATGCCTATGCCGCCGCCGTAAGTATCCGGAAAGGCGGATTTCCCTTTCTGGTCCTTCAGGCTTACCGCCAGCAGAAACGGCCCGTACCCGTCGAGCTGGTTGATGTTCTCGATGTTGCCCTCGGAAATGAGGGGCCTTACTGGGATAACCTTGTTGTCAAGCAGCCGTTCCACAATGGGCTCGTAGAGCCATTCCCGTATGGCTCCCGAGAGGAGTTCCCGGGCCTCGGTCTGCTCACCGGTGTCTCGAATAATGCTCTTGGCGCAGATGTCATAGTTGTAAACCATATCGGAGGTCACCTCTGAACCCTCTATCTTTCCCTCCGGTGTTAGGTATGGGTAGATGAGATCGTAGTTCTCCCGTGGGATGCCGGTGATCCAGAAAAACTGCGATGCCGTCTCAGTTCCGGTCAGAGATTCGTAGTCTTTCGGTCCAAACCGTTTCTTGACCTCATCAAAGACAAAGGTGGGGAACGGCTGCTTGGGGATCTCTATGGCGACGCCGAGCTCCTTGAGTTCGTCCTCGTTCCTTTCCACGACCCTCTCCAGGCTGTAGATGATGAGCCTCTCAAAGAAGTCCTTGGCGATCTTCATGTCTGCCCGCAGGAGTTCCTTTACCATATCCTGCTTGGAGAGATAGGCCTCCAGGTCGATGCCCCTGTTTCTCCTCGCCTCCACGTCCATCTGGCTGAAATCGACGATGTATTTCCCCCGCTGGACCCTGTCGGGGCTCTCCACCTCGAGCCTGATATTGGGAGAGTCCACGAATATGCCCTTTACCTTTGGGTTGTGGCATGCGAGAAACTTAGCGTATATCATGCTGTGTGTCAGAACATAATGAAGGCCCTTGTAGGAGATCGAAGGCACATGCTCTACATCGTGGGCCAGGGGGTCAGTGAGGGGGCTCAGTTGCACCCTCTCCATGTTACAGAGGCCCTCATCGGTCAGGAACTGGTGCATGGCAGTTACGAGGTTTGCCCGTATCGATATGGCAGCCAGCAGGGTATCTCCCATCCACTTTTGATAGTAATACTTCTCTATGTATTCCTGAAGGCTCGATCCCCCTTGCTTCAGGGCAGCCTGAAAGCCGAAGAGGGCATCGCCTATTCCGATTATATCTTGATCTTTCATCCGTTCACTCTCCTAGAGGTCTTCATAGCTCAAAATCATAACATTTATGTCGTGTTGTTTATTATTGATTTTGGATGATGTTACAATAGGCCAACGGCACAGGGCTTACGGCAAATTCACAGAAAGCCTGCCTCTTTGCCTTGCGCCTTCCGCCCTTAGCCACATGACTAAAGAGACGTGGTCCATGCCCTCATCTACTCGTCGCTCGTTGCTTTGAGACGAGCCTCACCTAAAGTATGGGTAGATATTTATCGATCTCGTACCGGCTTACATGAACCCTGTACCTGTCCCACTCGATTTTTTTATTGGCCACGAACTTATGAAAGATGTGGTCGCCAAGGGTTTCGCGAACTAGCTCGCTCTTTTCCACCTCCAGAAGAGCCTCGAAGAGGCTGCCCGGCAGAGAGGTAATGCCGGCTCGCTCTCGCGCCGGCTCGTCCATCTCGTAGATGTCCTCCTCGATGGGGTCCGGGAGCGGGTAATTCTCCTCGATTCCCTTTAAGCCGGCAGCGAGCATGACGGCAAATGCCAGGTAGGGGTTGCATGCCGGATCAGGAGATCTGAACTCGATCCTCGTTGCCAGTTCCTTGCCCGGCTTATACATGGGCACCCTGATCATGGCGGAACGGTTGCGCCTGGCCCAGGAAATATACACCGGGGCCTCATAGCCAGGCACCAGCCTCTTGTAGGAATTTACCCACTGGTTGGTTACCGCCGTTATCTCCCTGGCGTGTCTCATGATGCCTGCTATGTATGATTTTCCCATTGATGAGAGACGGAATACATCCCCGCGATCATAGAAGGCGTTGATATCGCCTCTGAACAGGGATTGGTGAACGTGCATGCCGCTCCCGTTCTCACCAAAAATGGGCTTGGGCATAAAGGTGGCATAAGAGCCCATCTTCCTCGCAACCTCTTTTGCTACGATCCGGTACGTCATGGTCTTGTCGGCCATGATTAAGGGCTCATCATACCTGAGGTCGATCTCGTGCTGGCTGGGCGCCACCTCGTGGTGGCTGTATTCCACCCTGATCCCCATATCCTGGAGGGCGAAGATAATCTCCCTTCTCAGATCACTGCCCATGTCAAGGGGGCGGTTGTCGAAATAGCCGCCCTTGTCAAGAGGCTTGGGCGAGGTTTGGCTGTCAAGACAGAAGAACTCGAGCTCCGGCCCCATATAGGCCTTCAACCCCTTCTCGGCGAGCCTTCTCACCATCCTCTTCAACACATATCGAGGGTCCCCTTCATAGTGGGTTCCGTCCGGCTGAAGGATATCGCAAAACATCCGGGCCACCGGCCTATCCTGGGGCCTCCAGGGAAGGAACTGAAAGGTGTTCGGCTCGGGCATGGCGATCATATCGCTCTCCTCGATCCTGGCAAAACCCTCGATGGAAGATCCGTCAAAGCCCATTCCCTCTTCAAGGCCCTCCTCAAGCTCAGAGGGGGTAACGGCAAAACTCTTCAGGATGCCTAGGACATCCGTAAACCAGAATTGGATAAAGCTGACATCCCTCTCCTTAACGATCTTCAAGACATCCTTTTTTGTTTTACAAACCATAAATCCCCTTTCCTGGCTCTATGAGTTCAATCAATGTTCTTTCTTGCCCTGAGAATTTCGGGTATATCCAAGCCGGTAGCGTTTTTTACTTCCTCGAATATCGCCACAATGGATCCAGTTACACCCTTAACATAGCTCGGCATCCCATGTCCATTACCACTATCAACTATGGTTATTTTATCGATTCGCAAGTTATCGGCAACCATCTTGGTAATCTTATCCAGGATGTCGGGCAGCTGTTGAATCAAGAAAAGCTCTCTGGTATCCTCTTTCTCCCACTGCTCTCTCAGCACCCTCACCGCCTCGGCCGTTGCCCTGCCGTCTTCGGCTATCCGTGCGGCATCACCAACAGCCCTTAGTTCTTTTGCCTCCTTTTCCGCCCTGGCAGGCACGATTACCTCAGCCTCGTACTTGCTCCTGTTCATTTTAACCCTCTGCTCTTCGAGCTTCTGTTCTTCGGCAACCCTCGCGATATCACCGGCCACCTTTGCCCTGGCCTCAGCCCTGTTTGCCACCGAAGCCAACTCGGCCTTCTTTACCCTCAGCTCATTTTCAGCATCCACTATTGTCATGTCCGCCACGGCCTCTGCGACATTCCCTTTCTTTTTTGCCTCAGCAGCCACAAGCCGCGCCTCGGCCTCAGCATTGGCCTCGGTTATCCTGGCATCACGCCGCACCTCTGCGTTTTTTCTCCGTCCAACGGCCTCTAGATACCCCTGGTCATCGGAGATATGTTTGATCTTAAAGGTATCCAGGACTAAACCGAGCCTCATAAGATCGCCTCTCGCCTCACCTACCACCCGTTCTGCGAACTCAAGCCTGTTGCTGTTCGCCTCCTCCGGGGTTAGGGTAGCCAGGACGCCTCGAAGGCTTCCCTCAATGTTCTCCTTTGCCACCTGGGATATGTCGCTGATGTTTTTTCCTAAAAATCTCTCCAGGGCATTCGAGAGCCCCTCTTCCTCGCTTCCCGCTATCTTCACGTTCGCCATAGCCTGGATGTTGATGGGGATCACACCATTTGTGAGAGCCCCCGTGAGCTCCAGATCGATGGGTATGATATTCAGCGGTAACCTTGTTACCGACTCGACAATGGGGATCCTAAGGCCTCTTCCTCCCTTTATAATCCTATATCCTACCTCTGTGCCATCCTCGAGCCTTCTCTTTCTGCCGGAGAAAACCAGGATCTCATTTGGATGGCAGACCCTAAGATTCGCCTTGATAAAGGCGAGAACCACCAAGATTACTATGATGCCTAATCCAATCCAGAAGCCTACCATAATGCTACCTCCTTGGTAAAGTTCTATTACCCAATGGCCTTTGGCCCCCTCTCCATGGTCCTTATCCTGATACAGTGTGGCAGATCCAGGACAAATATCTTGCCGTCGCCTATGTTTCCGGTTCTCGCTCCCTTGATGATGGCCTCAATAACCGGCTCCACGAAATCCTCGTTGCAGGCCACCTCAATCTTCACCTTCTTGAGAAGGCCGCCGACCTCCTTTGCCCCCCTGTAGACCTCTGTGAAGCCCATTTGCCTCCCCCGTCCAAGGGCATTGGAAACGGTCATGAGATGTGCGTCCGCGTCCTCTAATGCTTTCTTTACCTCTTCCAGCCGATGGGGCTGGATAATCGCGATGATGTATTTCATGTCCGCCCTCCTATTCCAAGACCGTATAAGCAGCTTCATGGTGCTGGGCGAGATCAAGGCCGACCATTTCATCCTCTCTGGTAACCCGCATCCCGAACAAGGCATCAACCAGGATGAAGAGCGTCCACGTCATTGCTGCCGCATAAGCGATACAGACAAGCAAATACAGGCCCTGAACGAGGAACAATGTGGTGTTTCCGAAAAAAAGCCCGTTTGCGCCAGCCTGGTTAATTGCTTTTTGTGCGAAAAGCCCGGTTGCAAGCGTTCCCCACATTCCCCCGATGCCGTGAACACCAAACACATCGAGGGAATCGTCATAGCCCACCTTCGGCTTGAGCGCCGTCACCGCCAGGTAGGAGAAGATGCCCCCCAGGATTCCGATCGCTACCGCGGATAAGGGACCCACAAAGCCACAGGCTGGAGTTATGGAGACGAGTCCAGCTACTGCGCCTGTCACGATTCCCAATACCGTCGGAGCGCCGTGCTGCTGCCACTCGATGAGAGCCCACGTGAGGCCTGCGGCTGCTGCCGAGACATTCGTGGTCACGAATGCATTTGCAGCAATGCCCCCGGCCTCTAAGGCACTTCCTGCGTTAAAGCCAAACCAGCCAAACCACAGCAGGCCACCGCCCAACACGGTGATCGGCAGATTGTGGGGCGTGAACGCCTGTTTCTCGTAACCCAGCCTCTTTCCGATAAGGGCCGCCATAACAAGGGCGGAGACGCCGGAACTCACGTGGACGACGATTCCACCGGCAAAGTCAAGGGCGCCTATTTTCTTGAGCCAGCCCCCTGTTGACCAAACCCAGTGAGCGATTGGGTCATAGACAAAGGTAGCCCAGAGCAGAATGAAAAAGGTAAACGCAGAGAACTTGATCCTTTCAGCAAAGGCGCCGACGATAAGGGCAGGCGTGAGGGTTGCGAACATCGCCTGGAATATTATGAAGGCCAGATGGGGAATCGTGCTGCCGTACTCAGAATGGGACCCTAGCCCTATTCCCTTGAGGCCGACCCAATCCAGGCTCCCGATAATGCCATGGCCGGTGTCAGGCCCGAAGGACAGTGAGTAACCATACATCACCCATTGCACACCGATCAGACACATAACGATGAAGCACTGCATGAGGATGGAGAGGATGTTCTTCCTCCTCGCCATGCCACCATAAAAAAGGGCCACGCCAGGTGTCATGATAAAGACCAGGGCCGCTGAAGCTAATACCCAAACCGTATCGCCTGAATTCATATCGAACCTCCCGGTTTTTCCTTCATAAAGGGGTGTAGGCTTGACTATTAGCAAAGCAAGTGCCAAGTGCGGGAAAACTATAACATATTGATATTAAAGAAAAATATTCCAAAAGAAAAAAAGGGGACGCTCCATATAAATTACAATTTTGTAGGAATAACACTAATAGAGAAGCAAAAAGGTATGAAAATAAATTCAAAAATACAATAATGTACTCTTGAGGAGTTCGTAACAAGTTCTCTAATCGTCATGCCTGTCTGCGTGCACCGCACAGGCAGGCCGGACTTGATCCGGCATCCAAAGCCTATTTAATTTACTGGATTCCGGCTTCCGCCGGAATGACAGAAAAATGGAAAAACGACTTTTTACGAGTTTGTCAATCTTGCAGTCGTGAACGTTTCGAGCGATCGAACGCCCAAGCCATGGGATTGGTTGATTGATATGGAAGCGCGCTCAGGAAAGGAGAGGGTTTAACGGTAGGTCCGGTAACCTACGCCGTATCGTTTTGCCTTATAGGTAAACTTCCGCTCGGTTATGTGCAGCATCTGGGCTGCTTTTGACATATTGCCGTGGGTGTTTTTCAGGGCGTCGATAATCATCTCCCTTTCCATGTTTGCCATGGCTTCCTCCAGAGACAGAGCAGGAACCGTGTCAGACTCTTCACCGGTCTGGAGGGTTGGGGGCAGGTGATAGCTATGGATCACACGCTCGTCGCACAGGAGCACTGCCCGCTCAATGCAGTTCTCGAGTTCGCGCACGTTGCCGGGCCAGTGGTACTGCATGAGCATGTCGATCGCTGGGGTGGACAAGCGCCTGATATCCTTTGAATTTTCTTTTGAATACTTTTCCAAGAAGTGGTCGGCCAAGAGCAATATGTCGGTTTTCCGCTCCCTCAAAGGGGGCATATAGATGGGAAAGACATTCAGCCGATAATAGAGGTCGCTCCTGAATGTCCCCTCATCCAAGGCAGCTTCAAGGTTCTTGCTGGTTGCAGCTATAATCCTGATATCTAGCTTGATGGTATGGTGTCCGCCCACCCGCTCAAACTCTTTTTCTTGAAGCACCCTGAGGAGCTTCACCTGAAGGTCCATGTCAAGAGAGCCTATCTCATCCAGAAAGATCGTGCCCTTGTTGGCAAGTTCAAATTTCCCCAGCTTTTGGCGGATCGCCCCTGTAAAGGCACCTTTTTCATGCCCGAAAAGCTCGCTTTCGATCAGGTTTGCGGGCAGTGCTGCGCAGTTCACCTTCACAAAAGGCTGTTTTGCCCGTTGGCTGTTGTAATGGATGGCATTAGCAGCCAGCTCCTTTCCGGTGCCGCTCTCACCCCTGATCAATACCGTTGCATTGCTCCGACAGACCTGAGAGATCATCTGAAAGACCTCCCGCATCTTATTGCTGTTGCCGATGATGGTGGTAATTCTATATTTCAGGGAAAGCTCGTCCCTTAACCTTCGGTTTTCTTCTCTCAGTTTCTCGCTTTCAAGCTGAAGGCTCTCGAGGTTGATAACATGCTGGGCAATCATCGTTGCGACGATGGAGAGGAGCCTCTCCCCCTCTTTCAGGGAATAGTCCTCGTCATAGGGCCGATCAACGCTCAAGGTCCCCACGACCTGATCCCCCTTTTTCACAGGGACACAGATATAGGAGAACTCCTGATCGCGGAGGATTCTTCTGGTGGCTGTTCGGTCCAGAAACAGGGGCTCTTGGCTGATCTTCGGCACGATAAAGGCCTCTCCGGTCTGGATTACCCTTCCGGTCACGCCTTCGCCGACCCGGTATTTTCCCCTCTCCATGGCAACCCTGGACATGCCGTGGGCAACCTCGATCCCGATCTCGTTTCTGAGGGGATTCAGGATGGTGACCGTACCCCGCACCATGCCCATAGAGGTGGAGAGGATCTCGAGAACCTTGTACAGAGACCTCCTCAGGTCAAGGCTCTCGCTGAGGGCCTTGGTGATCTCATAGAGAAGCGCGAGTTCTGTCTTTGTTATGGGAGCGGCATCCATCGATAAGGGACCATTCATATCGACCGTTTTTATCAGATAGAGCCCGAAAACACAATGATTTTAGTATGTTTCACTCCGGGTTCAAACGAGAGCATACTGCATCTGGCGCAGATCATTTTCAGAGGCCTCGGGATTTCCGATGATTGCGGTAGAGTTTGGATCATGGCTTTTGTATCGCCTCAGGGCTATTTCCGGGTTTATGGTGGAATAGCAGTACGGGCAGCCATGAGGGCAGGTATCGGTCATGCCGATGTCGCGGCTCAGGGCGCAGCCGCAGTGTTCGCGCTGCCCAGGGTCTTTTTTGGATGAGACCGGGATGCCCCAGAGCTCGCGGATGAGCCCGGCGTTAATGCAGCTCGAGGGCTTGATTCCCAGATGGGTGTAATCCCTTTGTTCAGCACAGGCAAAGACCTCCAGTCCGTGTTCGGCCGCCGAGGCGGCCATGTGCGTAAAGAGCTTCTCTGCTTCCGGGTTTCTCCTTGGATCTTTGTCAAAGATATATCCCTGTTTTTCCAGGGGCGCAAGGTTACGGAGGGTTTTCCGGTAAAGGGTGAGGATGCTGGTGATTACCCGCTTTGTACGACCTGCAAATTGTCGGCACAGGTCATCAAAGGCCTTACGGTGATAGGAGGCATCGGTCCTGTTGGACAGGATGATGGGATCGTAGCGCCAGATCACACGGCGCGGTCCGAGCCTTTCGCTCAGCTCGATGAAGGTGGAGATGCGCTCAGCCAAAGGCGGGAGGTTGGGCTCCAAAGCCTTGGGATAGGCGTTGACGGTGAACAGGACGTAGAAACGATAACCCATGTCTTCCACTTTCGAAAGAAAGCGGAGCATAGGAGCTGGATTTTTCGACCAGAACACGATGGCGTCCACGGATTCGGGCACGAGCGGGATGCGTGCAACCTGTTTGGGGTTGAAGGGGTTGGGCACCAGGCAGTACCCCTCCTGTAGCCGGTTCATGAACCATTCGGCATAGAAGGCGGGTATGTCCGTGCGGCGGCTGGCGCTGATGATCATTTCTTGCCCTCGTGTCAGAGCTATGGATGGATACCCAAAAGAACGGTTTATATCAAAGAAAGCTACTCCAGATGATGGCAGATTTCAAAGGGTTTTCAAAAGCGATGAAAGGCTCAAGGTAGGGAACCATAGAAAAGGGAAGCTCATCCTTCCGTGCCTTTTCGGTTGACAGGCGATGGGTGCATAATCTATACTTTTTTATAGTTTATATACGATAGTCGGGAGGAACTATGCCCCTCAGCATAAGGAATTCAAAAACTGAGAAGCTGGCCAGGGAACTCGCTGCCGAGAGCGGGGAGACGATTACCCAGGCAATCAACCAAGCCCTTGAGGAAAGACTGGAACGTCTCCGCGGCCGTTCCACCGCTCCTGACCTGATGGAAGAGATATTGAAAATATCTAAACGGTGCAGTGCGATTCCTGATCGGAATCATCGGTCTGCCGATGAAACATTGGGCTATGATGCCGTAGGAGTTCCCCGGTAATGGTCGTCGATACATCTGCGGTGATTGCTATACTTTTCGGTGAACCGGAAACAGAGTCTTTTGTTCGGGCCCTTGTTGATGATCCCAAGAAGATGATCAGCGCTTTCAATGCATTGGAGAGCGCCATTGTGATCGAGGCCAGGAAAGGCGAAGCCGGCGGCCGGGAACTGGAACTGCTCCTGCATCGCGCTCGAATTGAAATCGTTGCCCTCACCAATGATCAGGTGGAACTAGCCCTTACGGCCTGGAGAACC
>Ga0307438_1002242_pt1 | contig 11506 bp, 12 predicted proteins | sample SalMarWE160110MG_FD_202144 | JGI IMG/M metagenome (GOLD analysis project Ga0307438, IMG submission 202144) | Salt marsh sediment microbial communities from the Plum Island Ecosystem LTER, Massachusetts, United States - WE1603-110 | ecosystem: Environmental > Aquatic > Marine > Intertidal zone >...
ACCTCGTTGACCTGCCCTTGCATCCCGAACAGCTCCTGCAGGTAGGCGTTCGGCACGAAGAACACGCCGAAGCGGCGCGGGCTGGGCAGCAGGTCCTGCTTGCTCTCCGCCATCAGCAGGTATTCGGGGCTGGAGACCGTCCCGACGATAGTGAGCGGCCGCAGACCCTGAGGCGTGTAAACCTGAAGGGTATCGCCCCTCTCGTAGCCGTGGAAATCGGCGAACTTGTCCAGCGGCAGGACGACATCCCTCTCGCCCGACTGGAAGTAGCGCCCGGAATCGACGATGACGTCGTTGACTGCGGGACGGCGGTCCGTCGGAACGCCGATGAGTCGCGCCTGTACCAGGCGATTCTCGTCCACCGGAAGGCCGGTATCCACCACCACCCGGCCTTCCACCGCCTCCACGTTCGGCAGCCGCCCCACCTCAGCGATGACCGACTCCGGTGCCGCGTTGACCTCCACGCTGAAGTCAGCGAAGTGGGTCGCCTCGTAGGTGCGATCGTACGAGCGCTCAGCGTTGTTGAAGGCCACCGTCATGGCCACGAAAATGGCGATGCCCAGGGCGATGATGATGGCGAGGGCCCCGAACTGGAAGCGTCGGGCCATTATGTCGCGAAGGACCAGCAGGTGGATCTTGCGGTTCATCGTCGCCCGTTGCCTCCCCCAACGCCCCCTCTACCACTCGATCTCGGACGCCGGCAGCGGGCTGGCGTTGGCCTCATCGGAGTGGACACGCCCGTCGCGCAGCCGGACAGCCCGCGTGCCCACGGCGGCGATGGCCGTGTTGTGGGTGACCAGAATGCAGGTCTTGCCCTGCTCGCTGGTCAGCTTCTGGAGAAGGCCAAGGATATGCTGACCGGTGCGAAAGTCCAGGTTGCCCGTCGGCTCGTCGCAAAGCAGGATGTCAGGGTCTTTGGCCATCGCCCGCGCGATTGCCACCCGCTGCTGCTCGCCGCCCGAGAGCCCGCTGGGGAAGTGGTCGGCCCGCTCCTCCAGGCCCACCAGCCTCAGCAGCTCCCGCGCCCGCTCCTCTACCCGGCGGGAGTCGTGCAAAAGCAGGTCGGCGGCGAACTCTACGTTCTCGCGGGCAGTGAGGGTAGGGATCAGGTTGAAGAACTGGAACACGAAGCCGATGTGGTCGCGGCGAAACCGCCCCAGATCGCCGTCGGAAAGGCTGGCGATGTCCGTGCCGCCGTAGCGGATCGTGCCCGCCGTCGGGCGATCCAGCCCGCCCACCAGGTTGAGAAGGGTTGTCTTGCCCGACCCGCTGGGGCCAAGCACAACCACCAACTCGCTGCTTTCGAAGACGAGACTCACGTCGTCCAGGGCGCGGATCTCCACTTGCCCCGTCTCGTAGATCTTGCTCACGCCGCGCATCTCCAGCAGGAGCGGCCCTGCTGCCCCCGCTCTCCCCTTCTCCTCAGCAGCCCGCGTTTTGTCACTCATTAGCAACCCTCCCCGACAAGCAAAGGCTACCTTGCCAAGAGGCCTTGCTGCAACAGGCCATGCAGAGGAGCAGTGTGCTGAACCTGAGACGCTTACGGCGCACTGCGCGCTGGAGGGGCACAGGCGAGGCCCGTCACTCCTCAGTGAGGGCGTAGAGGTAGCCGTCGTAGCTGCCGATGTAGATCACCGCGTCCACCACCGCCGGGGAGGAGAGACCGCTGTCTGCCGCTACTGCAATATCGTGCAGAATGCTTTCCCTTATGAGTTCCTTGTTCGCTTCTTGCTGCACGAAGGCTGATTCCGCAGAGGCAGGCTACTCCAGATGAAAGCTGTGAATCACCTCGTCCAGGGTTGCCTCATCCTGTTCAAAAGTGGCGGGCATGCTGAAACCCATGACCCAGAAAGCCTGAGTTCCCTGAATTACAATCACAAACTTGGCTTTGAGAGCGTAGCCCTCCATCGTGCCGCTGAACACGATCTCGTAGGCTGAGGTCCCATCGTCCAGCGTTATCTCGCCTTCGGAAACCAACTCATAGTCACCCCAGATTTGACCTATATCCTGGCTTAGCTGCGATCCATACTCGGCAAGGGTGGTTCCCTCCCCCACTGCCTGTATAGTAACACTCACACTGGGGAATCCCTCCGCAGATGCGAGTGACATGACTTCTTCGGGACGACTTGTAGCAGTCTCCATCCATCCTGCGGGGTAGCTTATGGAGAAGCCATGCTCAGCGCTCGTGTAGGTGCCTGCCGGGCCAGGAGTTGGGGGGACATAGGTATAGGTTGGCAGCAACCTGAAGCTATCCACTACGGTACCTACTAGCTCTTCCTGCTGATCAAAAACGGCAGGCTCTCCCTTTACTCCAACCCAAAAGACCTGCTTGTCACGCACCGACATGACGTACCTGAATTTCTCGACTTTCCCGGCCCCGATGTCTCCTCCGCCCACCATTTGGTAACCGGGAATGTCTTCGCCTATGGTAACGTCACCCTCCGAGATCAGCTCGAACTGGGGCATGTCTTCCATATATGCTTTGCTTTCTGATACAGCATCGGCCAGGGCGATCTCTTCGGTCTTGTATTCCACGGACACATCGACGGTGAGACGTCCTTCAGGGTCTCTGAACTCGATGGAAAAATACGCCCCTGCCCCCTGTGCCTTCTCGATCCACCCCTCAGGATATTCAATGGAAAAGCCGTGCTCCGTGTTCTCATAAAGGGTCATGGCTACGGACGTAGGTGTTGGAGTTAGGTCGCCTTCCCCGCCACCGCAGGCACTGAGCGCCGCCAGGCAGATGGCAAAGAGAAGGGTCATCGCCACGCTCGCTGTCTTCATTGTGCTGCCTCCATCGTCGGGCTGCGTCCTCAACTGTCAGCGTGCACCATACTACCCGCAGCCGCGACGGTTAGCAAGGGAAGAACGTAGTGCCCCTATGGCCAGCCCAGCAGCAGCCGCCAACGGCTGCCCTGGGCCATCACTAGCCGGGGGAGTTCGCAGTCCCTGAGTCCACTGACTGCGCCTGTTGAAGAGGGTCGACAAGAGGTCGGAGAAAGACGCTTAGCGAGCCGCCGCGACCTCGCCCTTCTGGGGAGCACCCTCTTCGGCGGTCTCTGGCATACCTAGGCCACGCCGGTCCATCTCCGCCAGCTTCGCCTCGATCTCGATGACCTCCTGAAGGTTAGCCCTCTGCCGCTCGACCAGCTCGAGCTTCGCTTGGAGGTGCTCGCGCTGCGCCACCAGACTGCCGATCTCGCTGTCCAATCCCTTCAGGTACTCCTGTAGCACGTCCGACGACCGCCGTGAGCGCCGCTTGCCGCTCTCCTGCACCGTGGGCTGGCTTTGCATGGCTGCCCTCCCTTCCCCGCATGTCCTGCCGCACGTTGTTGTCGGCATGGCTAACGGGCCTTAGGCCCTGATTCTACTCGCAGGCGCAAGAGTTGGCAAGAGAGGGCTCCCTGGCCCCCAAAGCGGCCGTGACAAATGCTTCTCAGCCGTTACGGTCTATCTAGCGGGGCTAACGCCGAACAGCGCTCTCGCCGAACGGGCGGCGAGAAAGCCGTGAGAATCGCCAGCGGCCGAGTCCACCGCCTCCACGTCTCCCTGGAAGTCCTCGACCCGAGTGACCCAGACCTCGTACATACCCGACGAGTCCGGGCTGTCGGCGAATGGGCAGAGCTGCACGGTGGCAGCGCCGCTGAGGCTGTCGCTGCCAACAGCGTGGTTCCCCTGCCCCGATACACCCTCGATCGCACCATCGGCCACCCGAAACTGGCGGAACCTGATCTCATCGCTGGACAGCAGCGCTTCGCCGGAGACGTTGGTTACCTGGAAAAAGTAGTCGCCGTCGGGCAGGCGTGGCAGGTCTTCCTGCTGCCCCGCCACCAAGTAGGCGTCGCACTTGTCTTCGAATATCACCGCCGCCGCTGGCTGGCCGTCCTGAAGCGCTACCGAGACACTGCCCGCGATGGCGGCATATGGGAGGACTCCTTCCTCCTCAGCCGAAGGGCCCCCACCGAGGCCGCCGACGGTGAAGGCCAGCGTCAGGCCCACCGCCACAGCGACGGCTGCGACAACCGCGATGGCCCCAACGACCCACGGCCACCGCTGCCAGCGGGCCCCCTCGGGGACCGGCGGCTCCCAGGACCAGCTCCAGTCCCGTTCCAGCCCGCTCCTGCGGCCTACAGGAATACGCCTCTTGCCTCGAAACCACGGCATGTCGATGAGACCCCCAGTCTATAGACGCTTGACAGGCACCGATAGCTACTGGTCTCATGTTGGCCGCCCCTTGTCAGAGGCCAACACTTGTGATAAACAACGAGCATCGGCCTCTACAGGAAAGGAGCTGCGCCATGTTTCAGACAAGGATCACAGAGCTCTTCGATATCAAGTATCCCATTATCTGCGGCGGCATGTACTGGATCGGCCGGGCCGAGCTGGTAGCAGCAGTGGCCAATGCCGGTGGCCTCGGCTTCATTGTGGGGGCCACCTTCGAGAACGTGGACGACCTGCGCGCCGAGATCCGCAAGGCCCGCGACCTGACCGACGGCCCCATCGGCCTCAACATCAACCTGTTCCCTGCCCTCCGTCCCCAGCCCATCGAGACCTGGGTGGAGATCGCCTGCGAGGAGAAGATACCGGTGGTCGAGACCTCCGGTCGCAGCCCGGATGCGATCGTCGCGCCGTTGCACGCCGGTGGCATCAAGATAATGCACAAGGTGGCGGGCGTCCGCTACGCCCGCACCGTCGAGCGGGTCGGCTGCGACGCCGTGTGCGTCGTGGGACACGAGTGCGGCGGCCACCCCGGCATGGACGAGGTGACCACGCTGATAATGGTGCCCGCGACCGTGGACGCGGTGAGCATACCGGTGGTCGCCGCCGGCGGCTTCGCCGATGGTCGCGGCCTGGTGGCCGCCCTGGCCCTCGGCGCCGACGCCGTTCTCATGGGCACCCGCTTCATGGCCACCAAGGAGTGCCGCGGCCACCCCAGCTGGAAGGATTGGCTCGTCAACGCCTCGGAGTCAGACACCACCTACTGCATGAAGTCCATCAAGAACCCGTCGCGGGTGATCAAGAACGCCGTGTCCGCCAAGGTGATGGAGATGGAGGCCCAGGGAGCCACCCTCGAGGAGTTGATACCCATCATAGCCGGACAGGGCGGCGCCGTCTTCGACGACGGCAAGCTGGATTCCCAGCTGGCCAGCGCAGGCCAGGCGGTCGGCCTCATCCACAATGTGCCGACAGTGAAGGAACTCGTCGACCGAATCGTCGAGGAAGCGATCGAGATCCGCGAGCGCCTTAACGCCGCCATCGCCAGCGCCTAGCTCGCCCAACCGACATGGATGTCGCTAGTCGAGACAGCAGATGATGAGCAAGATAGCAGCCGCTTGGAGACAACTACTATCCCCTCTGCGCGCGACTCTGTCGGCCATCGCCGTTCTCGCCCTGGCAGCCCTGTTGGCCGTTGCTTGCGGCGGCGGACAGGACGAGGGCCCATCTCCTACCGCGGTTCCCACCCTTGCCACCGCCGTCCCCACCCCTGCCCTGGAGGACCTGGCCGAACGCGGTCCCTTCCCCGTGGGAGTGTCAACCTTGACTCTCGTGGACGAATCACGGCCCACCGACGCCAACCGCGACTACCCCGGAGCCGACAGCCGCACTCTGGTCACCGAGGTGTGGTACCCGGCCGAAGGAGAACCGCAGTCGCGTGAACTTCACGATGCCCCCTTGGACCGTTCGCAGGCACCCTACCCTCTGATCGTCTTCAGCCATGGCTACACGGGGGTCCGGCGACAGTCGGCTTCCTACACATCTCATCTAGCCAGCCACGGCTATGTGGTCATCTCGCCCGACTATCCCCTGAGCAACGGCACAGCCCCCGGCGGCCCAAGGGTGGGCGATGTCGTTAACCAGCCCGGCGATGTGAGCTTCTTGATCGATACCTTCCTCAACTTCTCCGATGAGCCCGGCAACCTACTCCAGGGCGCCGTAAACGAAACAGCCATCGGCCTCACTGGCCACTCCCTGGGGGGGCTGACGACGATCCTGGCCACTTTCGGCCCCCTGGCCGACCCCCGAGTGAAAGTAGCCGCGCCCCTTGCCGCACCGGGCTGTCTGGTCGGCAGCCAAACCTACGAGGACTCTCACATCCCTCTCCTCGTCATCGGCGGCAGCGACGACCGCGTGGTGACCTTTCAGAGCATTCGTCAGGCTTACGACGCCGCCAGCTCGCCCAAGTACCTGCTCACCCTCCTGGGCGGCAACCACATGTGCTTTGCCGACATCAATATGGAGGACCCTGCTCCAGGCACGCTGGAAGCAATTGGCGGCTCTACCTTCCTAGAGGACTCGATCCGAGTCGCGCAAGTAACTGGCGCCGATGTCACCGCCTGCTCAGTGGCTGAAAACGGCGCTGAGCCATCTGCCCAGCCGCTGGTCGGAGACCGTCAGCGCGAGCTAACCCGCGTCTTCGCGACTGCCTTCTTCGACCACTATCTAAAGGCTGACGAAGGCGCCATCGGCGTCCTGACCAGCGAGTTCGCCCAGACTATCCCCGAAGTGGAGCTGCAGATCGGCCAACCCTCGAGCGAGTGAGAACGACCAACCCCTTCGTCCTGCTGCTACCGAGGCTGCTCCACCCGGACGCCGGCCAGCTTTTCCAGGGCTTTCACCAGACTCTGGATGCCCTCGCCGCCCAGGCCATCGGCCTCCACAGCGGCGAATAGCTGGTGCACCAGGCCTGTGCCCGGCAGGGGCAGCGAGCGCTTGTCCGCTTCCTCCAGGGCCAGACGCAGGTCCTTCTGCTGATGGGCCACCTTGAAGCCGGGCTCAAAGTCGCGCTCCACGACCTTGGGCGCCAGGTTCTGGATGGCCCAGGACGTGCAGGCGCCCCCGCTCACGGCCTCGATCATCGTCCTGGGGTCCACCCCCGCCTTGACGGCAAAGACAAGCGCCTCGCACATCGCCAGGTTGTTCAGGCCGCCGACGATCTGGTTGCAGAGCTTGACCGTCTGGCCAGCGCCGCTGGGCCCGCAGTAGGTGATCGTACGCCCCATCGCCTCCAGGATGGGGCGACAGCGCGCCAGCGTGGCCTCTGCCCCGCCCACCATAATGGACAGCGTGCCGGCGATGGCGCCCTTGTCGCCGCCGCTCACCGGCGCATCGAGCATCTCGATGCCCGCCTCGGCCAATCGGCCGGCGATGCCGCGGGTCACCTCCGGCGAGATGGTAGACATGTCGATCATGACCAGCCCCGCTCGCCCCGCCTCGATGATACCGCCGGGGCCGAGGGCGACCTGCTCCACATCCGGGGAGTCGGATACCATGGTTATTACCACATCGGAGCGCTCAGCCACCTCCCGCGGGCCGGAGGCCTCGGCCGCCCCCTCCCCCACCAACTCGTCGATGCCTGGCCGGCTGCGATTCCACACAGTGACGGGATATCCAGCCTTCAGGAGATTACGGGCCATGGGCCGTCCCATAATGCCCAGCCCAATGAAACCGATGCGTTCTGTCATGTCTTCCTCCCGCAGAGATCGAGTCCAGGGGCCGCGGTCAGTCCCGGCGAGGAGCAAGCTCCACCCGAGGCCGAACACCGGGGTTAGCCACCTGCTTCGGCCAGCGACCGGCCAGCACATCGGCCGCGGCCTTTCCCACCTCCACCCTTACCTTCATCACAGACGCCTCCGAGAAGCCAGCGCTGTGAGGCGTCAGGACCACGTTGTCCAGCCCGCACAAGGGGCTGTCGGACGGAAGGGGCTCCTCCTCGAACACGTCCAGGCCAGCCGCAGCGATGCGGTCGCTGCCCAGGGCTTCCACCAGCGCCTCCTCGTCCACCAGGGCCCCTCGCGCTGTGTTGATCAGAACAGCGGTCGCCTTCATGAGGGCCAGTTCTTCGGCCCCGATGAGGTGGTGGGTCTCCGCCGTCAACGGCGCGTTCACCGACACGTAATCCGACTGCTGCAAGAGCTCCTCCAACGGGCACAGCCGAACATTGCACTCCTCTGCCATCCTGGGGTCAGCATAGGGATCGTAGGCGACTACATGCAGATCTAATGCCCGGGCCTTGTCAGCAAGAACCCGGCCGATGTTGCCCAGCCCCACAATGCCCAACGTCTGCCCGAAGATTGACGGCAAATCCGGCACGGGCCCACGCGCCCAGCGGCCCTGGCGCACGTCGCGGTCGAGGGGCAGCAGGCGTTTGGCGCAGGCCAAGAGGAGCAGGAGGGCGTGGTTGGCGACCTCCTCGGTGCAGAAGTCCACCACGTGGGCGACCACGATGCCGCACTCGCTGGCCGCCTCCAAGTCGATGTTGTCCACCCCGACGCCATAGCGCACCACAGCGCGACAGCGAGGCAGATTCTCCATGACCCGGCGGGTTATGGGTGCCATGTTCACCAGCACCACATCGGCGTCCCTGAGGTTGTCGATCAGCTCATCCTCGTGGCGGCTGCTGGTGGCCCGAAAGTCGGCGTCCGCCGCCGCTATCTCGGTGAGCTCGTGGCTGAAGTCTGCCCCAGGCGGTGCATCGGCATGGACGACTAGAAATCGCCGCGGTGCATTCATGGCCATCGTCAGCCATGATAGCCCATCGCAACGAGAGGAGGTAGCCCTACTTGACCCACCGCCTCCTGGCTGCGAAGGCTAGGGCCGACATGCCGCCCAGTAACAGGATAAGCGCTCCGCCAGCGGCGCAAAGCGTGCTCCAGGGCGACTTGCTACCCCCTGCCGAGCCTCCGGCTCCTGTGGATGGTGGGGCCCCAGGTGCAAGCGAGGGGCCGATGATAACGTTGACACTGTCTTGGTCAGCGACCGGGGTGATGTCCACGGCTGGAATCTGGCAGTCCACGAAGTCGACTATTTGCACATCCAGATCGGTCGAGTCGCCTGCGCGGCCGACGGCCCTCCAGGTGATATCCGCCAGGGGAATAGCCCCCGTCAGCCCCTCGAAGTTAGCTCCTACGACCCGGACCGTATCGGACGCGTAGTCCGGGTTACACAGCCTCACGCCGAAATCGCCTTCCGGATCGGGAACGCAACCCGTGGCAATCTTAACGAGGGGGTCGTAGACGACATCGATCGTGAACCCACACAGGGGTGGGTCATTGACGTCTAGGGCCCACAGCCTGGTCATTTCGGTGCCGCCCTCGGCTACCTCCCCTGACTCGATGCTGACCGTAGGTCCTTGCTGGCTGGAGACCACGCTGGCTGTCGCCAGCAATCCTGCCCCAACCGCCATCAGCGCTAGAAGAACCATGCGCAAGGTCTTCACGCCAGCCACCGCCTGATCACAGAAAACGTAACCATAACTGCAAGCATCATGCACGCACGGAGCGCGCCGCCCAGACGCCCTCCATCTTACTCGCACTCGCGACGGTCCGCAACGCAGGAGGCCACCGGCTCCCCTAGTACATCACTATCCCGCCGTCGACGTTGATCGCCTGGCCGGTCATGTAGTCCGACTGGCTGGAAGCCAGGAAAGCCACCAGGTTGGCGACGTCGTCGGTCGTCTCCAGCCTGCCCAGGGGGATCTGCGCCATCTCCTCACTGATGATCTGCTCATACGGTACGCCCCGAAACTTCGCTTCCAGCTCCCAGCCCCACCGCTGGAGATCGGTGTCCACCTCTCCCGGGCAGACGGCGTTGACCTGGATGCCGCTCGCAGCCAGCTCGTAAGCCAGGACCCTCGTCAGGGCCAGAACGGCCGCCTTGGCCGCGCAGTAGGCGGCCAGCGCGGGAGAACGCCCCTTGCCGGCGATGGAGGCGATGTTGACGATCTTCCCCCCTTCCCGGCGAGCGATCATCGCCCGCGCCACCCGCTGGGAGCAGAGGAAGGTCCCCGTGGCGTTGATGGCCAGCGTCTTGTTCCAAGCTGCCTCCTCGATCCAGAGGGCGGGCGCCGGGCCCACAACACCGCCGGCATTGTTCACCAGAATGTCGATGCGCCCGAAGGCCTCCATGGCCTGAGCCACCATCTCGTCCACCGCCTGGCTGTCCGTCACGTCTACCTTTAGCGGCAGCCCACGCACGCCCAGGGCGCTAATCTCGTCGGCCGTGCTCTTCAGGCCCTCCCACATGCCCAGGCCGTAGTCAGGGAACTCCTCGAACTCGCGGCAGATGTCGGCCACCGCCACATCGGCCCCTTCCCGAGCCAGCCTCAGCGCTATAGCCCGACCGATGCCCAGCTTGCGACCGGCCCCTGTAACGATGGCTACCTTCCCCTTGAGGTCATACATTCTCACACCCCCATTGCACTCGAAGAAACGCCTGTGTCGCAGCGACTATAGGAAGGAACCGGCCGTTAGTCAAGCGCCTTGATTAACAGTCCTTTCTGCCTGATGCATGATTTGACCGTGCCAAGGGTCCCGCCGAGACATGCCAATGTCGTTGAACGAGCCCTGGACAAGTGCCGCGAATCAGCCAGCCGTGGACCTTGGTATGGCTGAATGGATAATTACCGCGAAATTCGATTCCTAGGCACTCGTCGAGCGCTGTTGACTAATTGGCCTGATCTTGCTAGGGTGGCTCATTGTGTGAACGAGGCACGGATGTGCCGAGGAAGGAGGATCAGGCCTATGGATGATCGCGATGGACTGAGACGGTTCTCGTCACGGAGGTCTGGCTGGCGTTCGCTCTTGCGCTGGATGGGGGTGCTCGCCTTCGTCACGATCTCGGGTCTTGTGCTGGCTGCCTGCGGTGATGACGACGAAGGCGAAGGCGGACTGCTGCAGAAGGCAATCGACCAGGGCTACTTCTCGGTTGGCATCGCCAACGAGGCGCCCTACGGCTTTGAAGACGAAAATGGCGTACCAACGGGCGAGGCTCCTGAGGTAGCGAAGGAAGTGCTGTCTCGACTGGGCATTCCTGAGATCCGAAGCGTCATTGTCGACTTCGGTGCCCTCGTTCCCGGCCTGGCCGCTGGACGGTTCGACATGATCGCCGCTGGCATGTACATCACGCCTGAGCGCGCCGAACAGGTTTTGTTCTCGGATCCAGACTACTGCGGAACGCAGGCCTTCGCCGTGGCAGCGGGGAACCCGCTCGGCATCCAGACGTTCGAAGACATAGCGGAGAACTCGGATGCGGTCGTCGGTGTGATGGGTGGTGCCGTCGAGGAGGGTTACGCTGAAGAGGCAGGCGTGCCCGAGGATCGGATGACGGTCTTCGACACCGTGCCGAACCTCTTCGAGGGCCTCCGGGACGGTCGAATTGATGCAGTGGCCCTGACCAGCATCACCGTCAACTGGCAAGTCAAGTTGTTAGGTGACCCGAGCATCGAGGCGACGGAAGGATTCGTCCCCGTCATTGACGGCGAGGAGCTGTTCGCATGCGGTGCCTACGGTTTCCGCCCCGAAAACCAGGCGTTCCGCGACGCGTTCACCGAAGAGCTGAATAAAATGAAGCAGAGCGACGAGATCCTCCCGATCGTAGAGCCCTTCGGCTTCACGGCAGCGGACATCAACAAGGCCAAGGATGTGACGCTCGAGGATCTGATTGGAGAGGCGGAATAAAGCTGTTGCGGCGTTGATGGGCGCGAACAGCATTGGAGCGGCAGAACCGG
>Ga0307438_1002245_pt1 | contig 11500 bp, 10 predicted proteins | sample SalMarWE160110MG_FD_202144 | JGI IMG/M metagenome (GOLD analysis project Ga0307438, IMG submission 202144) | Salt marsh sediment microbial communities from the Plum Island Ecosystem LTER, Massachusetts, United States - WE1603-110 | ecosystem: Environmental > Aquatic > Marine > Intertidal zone >...
TAGCGTTGCTCCAGAGCGGTAAAGATCATCGAATAACAAAACAGTGCGTCCAGTAACAACGGGATCACGGACATCGAAGGCATCTTCTAGTATACGCAGACGTTGCTCAAAATCAAATATTCTCTTCAGTTCTGGAGTCGCTTTAACTTTTATCGCACAGTCTATACAAACATCAACACCCAAAGCCTTTGCTATCCCTTCTGCCACGGGCGGAACAGGCTGAAAGGCGCGGCCCTTACGAGAGGGAGGTACAGCGACAACTAGGTCTAACGCCCAATTTCTCAGCTTGATAAACTCGGTCGCTATTGTTACGATTTCAGCCAGTACAGATTTATCCTTTTTATACTTCAACCCATATAATAACTCGCCGATCTCACTCCGAGTTGTCTCGAATTGTGGATGTCCGTATTCGTCATCGCCTATGTATTCACTGCTGAGCGTGTGGAAATCCAGGGCGAATCCCTCTTTCCAGTTACCCATGATTCTTTTGGGGTGAATCTCAGCCATTTGCCTTTGATCCTCTATGTCTAAGATACTTTGAACTGCCGAAAAGGTGTATTACGTTATGTAGCCATGGGAAGTAGTTGACTATATTGAATTGCTCTTTCTTCGGCGGATCATCTTGGAAACAGCCGAGGTGGAAACCCAACCTGAAAAGCTGCCTCTCCCCTGGGAATCCCACAGTCCTCAACCCTCCTTTTCTTCTCAATTCCGCAGACGAGTATATGGTGAGGCATAGCGGGGGCATCCAACCTCGATTGCCTGGGCATCCGCTTTATTCCCTCTTTTTCCTTTCCCGGTTCTCTTTTTCGAAATCCTGTATTATTTTGACAACATAGTCAAATACGTATTATAGTAATTTTTTCGACCACTTTTCTTAGGGGTTTTTTCTTCTTTGCTTTCGCTAAAAACCGATGGTATGCCTTGGATATTGCAGATTAGCTGAGGCCCCCAAAGAACTCTCCTCTTTGCCTGTTCGTTATGCTTTAGCCAGGTGGGACTTTCCCGAACCAAGTTCGGGATCACCCACCTGATAAGAATAGCTGGTTTCCTCCTTCCCTGACGGGATGCCCACGGTCTCGGATTTATTATGCTGCTGGGAGCGGCTTCTTAAAGGGCCTATTATTGTTACTTATTCTCATGCAGCTCGATTTGAATAATGCCTATTCCGCTTCAGCTTCCATTTCTTGCCAGAAATCCTCGTGCGCTATACCACCGGTCTCTTGAATCTGCTGCCGGCCACGAGCCAAAACGGCTTGAAATTTGGGCGAATAGGCCAATACCAAACGCTCGATCTCTTCCTCATCCGTTACCCCCAATAACACTGCCACCGGTTTCCCATTTTTGGTAACTATAACCGCCCCTTTCTCCGATTCCTTCACATAGGCACTAAGATGCGCTTTGATTTCGGCAATGGGTGCAATTCTCATAGATCTACTTCCTCCCTACCAATGATCAGTCGATTACCTCTTTTCATACCTATAGCAAGAATAAACACCTGCCGATTTTCTTGCTCAACCGAGTAAAACACCCGGAACCGATTATCAGGGCCAAACAGGATCTCCCAATCCGCTCCCAGTTCCACGTATTTTTTCAGAGGTTTTCTATTTTGAGTTTCTATATTTGGCTCAAATTGCAGTTGGGTCTCAATCGTACTGCGGATAAGAGAATGAAATTTCCGTTCGATTGCTTGCAGGTGCGTTTTAACTTGAGGAGCATAAATCAGGTCAAATCGGTTTTTACCAGTCATTATGACCTAAATTATAGTTAATATTTGCCCTTTGTCAACCGCTATTTCGGGCCGTCCTCGTTCCTTTCCATTGCCATTTAACTAAAAGCCCACCTGAAGCGGTTCAGCTAAGCTGTACCGCTGTCCGGTGCAGCGACTCGTTGGAAGAAGTGGTCAGTTCTTAGCTGGCTTCCCTTCGGAGCTTTCGGCCAACTTATCGAGTTTCTTGCGAACCTGCTCCCAAGGAATAAGCTTCCTCTTCCTCTCGTCCTCGGTCATATCGTCAACTTCCCTTGCTCGACGCCTGAGTTCGTCTCTTTGTTCTTTTATGGTTTTTTGGTCAAAGCCGAAGAAGGTCATCTCCCAAAGGCAATGAGCTACGATATCGTGACCCGAGTAGGCACCTAAGGTTGATGGATCGAGCTCCATACCGAGCCATTCTTCCCATGGAACAAGGTCGAGCGCAAAGGATGTTTCTGAATTCGCAAACTCTTTGCTCGCGGTCTTACTGAAATGACGGAAATCCGGGAGATTCTTGTTTAGGGTACCATCCTTCCCAAAAACCTCAATATAAGGCTCCTCATCTATGCCTTCCCGGAAGACCTTTTCAACACAAACCCGCATTTTCGTCTCTTGAGGGGCCAACGAAGAGAGGGTATCGAAAACCAATTGATAGGCTTCCATACTCTGTCCGGAGTCAGGATAATTCCGAAGTAGCCTGGATTTCACTTGGTTCCAGTCAGTGTTGGCAACTAATTCCTTGAGTTTCATTCTTGCTTACAACGTATAGAGTTTTTATCCATCGTTCCGCAGGATGAAAAGACGGCAGTACAGGCCAAACTAGAGACGAACGTTAAAGAGGAAATCGGTTTTTGGGTCAGCGGGATAATGGATAAAACTATGTTGCACTGAGCCGCTTTCGACCCAATTTATCGATATCTACCGTATCAATAAGCGTTGGAGATTGTAAAGGAAGAACTTTTTGTCAAAAGGGCTGAAAGGAGGCACCGTTAACAAGGAAACCTATTTGATTCGCTTATTATCCTTTGCAGTTGATAGGATAGCCTAACACTATCTATTTCATCTCGAAAAACCACGTTCTCCGGGCGCCATCGGATACGACGGCTTTGCCGTCATTATTTTTCTTCGAACGGAGTAACGGAGTATTGGATGAGTGGAGTATTGAAAACCATTGTATCGGATACCATCTACGCATGGTTTATAGGAAATCTTGCTCGTGTAGCCTGTATGGCTTACAAAACCTTTCCTTCAATGTGAGTCCATTACTCCATAACCCCATTCCTCCAACAACCCCAGGATCTCAGGGCACGCGTTTGGCCCCCTTCCAGGGGGCTCCAAACAAAGCCACGTCTTCCGGGCGTGAAGCTATAATATTGACAAAGTCGTAAAAAGTCTTCTAATCGTCATGCCGGACTTGATCCGGCATCCAGAACCTATTGAATTTACTGGATTCCGGCTTCCGCCGGAATGACAGAAAAATGGAAAAAATGACTTTTTACGAAACCATCAATATTCAGTTTTAAAAAAAATGTGATAGAAAATATATCAGACTATTATAGAAAATATACACAACAGAAACGTAGACGGTTTCAATGAACTACCCCGCAGCAGAGCATCGAGGAATTCTTTTGATTAAAAAAGTAAGAAACTAATTTCCATAATCGCAGGGGGTCCCATCCATGGGTTTAAGAGACAAATATGCCATCGTAGGGATCATCCCGGTATCTCGCCCGAAGAATACCTCTCTTTATCTGAATCATTACAAGGGCATTTTTGCGATGATCTTCCGTGCCACCGGCAATATTTCCTACCTTCCCTATAAGTCGAGCGTATCGAAATCGGGCCTGAATCGCCTTCTTTTCCAAGTCAGAGGCAAACGGTACGAAGCGTGTCATAGAATTGACAGCTTGATGCCATTTCACCAAAAATTTGCTTCTTTAGCCTAAAACCATCCCACCCCAGTATCGGGTCTCAAGGTCCAGGAAATACCCCTTGTGTAAGCTGTTTCCATGGCTGCAACGCATCTTTCTCTTTTCACAACAAACTGGATGTGCATGGCACATAACTTGCCATCTATTTTATAATAACACGCTTATTCCATTAGAACCCAAAATAATCAGGAGAATACACGATGAAAAATCTGAGCCTGGTTAATAAGTTCCTTTTCCCCACAATCCTTCTTATAATCATCGGTATGGGCTTTTCAGCCGCCATTTCTTATGTCAATTCAAAAAGTGCTATGGAGGTAATCATCACCAGCCAGATTACCCAATTCTGTGAGTCAACACTGAAAAATATCTCTTTCTGGATAAGCGACCGTAAGCTGGAGCTGAGTAATTGGAGCAAACAGGCATCTTTTCGAAAAGCAACGAGCGATGTAATGTATGTTAGCGTTGCCACTCTTGAATTAGGCCTGTTAAAGGATGATTATAAGTTCTACGAAACAATATGCATCACCGATACCAATGGTGATGTCGTTGCTTCCTCTGACCCTAACATGGTCAAGAAGATCAGCTTATCAGGATGGGAACCATTTAAGAAATCACTGGATGGAAATAGTGCTGTCTCGGACGTTATTAATAGCAAGACAACAGGCAAACCCATATTCGCGGTTTCTGTCCCTATCAAAAGCAAAGAAGAGATTGTCGGCGTGCTTTTCGGTATGGTCGATTTGATGTATTTCAGCAGGAATTTCATCGATCCGGTGAAGATAGGGAAAACAGGGTATGGTTTTCTCATTAACCCAAAAGGGCTGGCCATCGCCCACCCGGATAAGTCTCAAGTCATGGCGCTCGATTTGAGCACATTGGATTTAGGTCCAAAAATTCTTGGTAAAAACAAAGGGGTGGTTCAATCCCGGCTCAACGGCATGGATCAGCTCGTTGCCTTTGAAAAAGCCGTAGACCTTGGATGGATCATGGTAGTCAGTGCAAATACGGAAGAAATCTTTGCACCGGCTAACAGGCTCCGCCTCGTCAATATCACCCTGACTCTCGCGATCGTCATCATAGCCGCCCTGATCATCTTTCTTATCGCTAGGTCCGTTGCAAAGCCGATTGATCGTGTGATTGGGACTTTAAGCTCTATGGCAAACCATGTCAATTCCGAAGCGGCTCATGTTTCCGCTGCCAGTATGTCCCTGGCAGATAGGGCATCCAATCAGGCAGCATCCATCGAAGAGGCAGCTTCATCTCTGGAAGAGATGGCTGCCATGACCAAGCAGAATGCTGAAAATTCTGTCCAGGCGGATAATCTCATGAAAGAGGCCACTCAGACTTTAAACAAGGGAAAGGAATCAATGAACAAACTGACCCTTTCAATGGACGATATATCCAAGACGGGCGAAGAGACCCAGAAAATCGTCAAAACTATCGATGAGATCGCTTTTCAGACCAATCTCCTGGCCCTCAATGCGGCCGTTGAAGCAGCCAGGGCAGGAGATGCAGGTGCTGGTTTCGCTGTGGTGGCCGACGAGGTCCGGAATCTCGCCATGAGGGCTGCCGAGGCGGCCCGCAATACGGCAATCTTGATCGAAGAATCCGTTAAAAAAATCAAAGACGGCACCGGACTCGTTACCATAACCAATAATGACTTTTCAGGGGTAGCTGTAAGCTCTTCAAAGGTGGGCCAGCTTTTTGCCGAGATCTCCGCCGCTTCCCGTGACCAGGCAGAAGGCATCGAACAGATTAACCAGGCAGTCGCCCAGATGGACTCGGCCACCCAGCGGAATGTAGCTAACGCACAAGAGTCGGCCGCAGCCTCTGCTGAGATGAATTCCCTTGCACAAAAAATGAGAGAGGTCATTAATGATCTTGTGCGTATCACTGGAGTAAAGAATCATCAGGGAAACGGGGAGGAGCCAGTGACAGCCGGTCTATCTGAGAGGGTCTCAGAAAAGGGAGCCCCTTTACCAAGCTGATCGAGTTAATTGATCCAAGGCCTATGGTGCCAAAGGTAAAAAAATTAGGTAATTGAGTAACACTTGGTACTGGCTGACCACACCGGCATCCCTTCCCGAATCCCATTCTCATCAATTTCTTCGAGTCCAGGCCCTATCGAAATAGCACTTCGATGGATAAGCTTCTTATGAGAAGCATTCTTATTGCCCATCAACGAAAAGAAGATACCACATGATGCGTCATCTTAGCCTTGATCCCCAAGGTGATATTGCCTATACTCCAGCTTACGCTTCAGGGTTATCGGTGAAAGAAACATTGGGCTGAACAGGAGGATATCCTTTTTTGCCATATGCCTTTTCTCTACAAGGGATTGCATGGCCAGGGGCATAGCAATTAAAGGCATCCACCCTGTTCCATGCAAAGAAGATATCTCCACGCTCTCTGCGCTCGGGGCCTTAGTCCCTCGATTTGTAAATACGGTAACGTATTTATTCCCTCGGGACTAAGTGCTGAGTGAGCATTTGTTTAGATATTTCTCGTTTAGATACGTGACTATATTTGAGAATCGAAGCACTTAGGAGTAAAATTCTTCGGGATTGCATGAGAAATCAAGGGACTGGATCCCATAAGCACAGGAGGTTCGATCCATGGGTTTAAGAGACAAATATGCTATCGTAGGGATCGGGTATACGCCGCAGGGGCGGGTCCCGGGGAGAACGGCCTTGAGCTTCCACGTGGAGGCATCCGCCAATGCGATAGCGGACGCCGGGCTCAAGGCAAAGGACATCGACGGCATCATCTGTTATCGCGCCTTTCCGTCTGCATCAGGCGAGGGACCGGTGACACCCTACCTGGCCTCCCAGCACCTCGGGCTTTCCCCCACCTATATGAGCCAGGATGCCAACTGTTCCAGGAGCCACATCCAGCACGCAGTTGGCGTGCTTGACTCGGGCCTTTGCCGGTATGTAGTCCTGTCTTACGGGCACAATGCCTTTTCCTCAGACAGCATGCGTCGAATGCTGCTCGAGCGCAACGGTGACGATGCGGCTTTCGGTCATTTCGGGGCCGCCGCAGGTTACGCGCTGGCAGCCAGGCGGGCCATGCATACCTTTCGAACCGGCCCCGAAACATGGAAGCATATTGCCGTAGGCCAGCGAAAATGGGCCAACCTGAATCCGGTCGCCACCATGCATCAGCGGACCATGACCTTTGATGATTACTACAATTCCGGCTGGGTTGTGGAGCCCTTTCGTCTTTTCGACAACTGCCTCATGTCCGACGGAGGGCGTGCCGTGGTAATCACCTCCGCGGAAAGGGCGCGTGATCTAAAACACCACCCTGTTCTCATCATGGGAATGGGCCAGCATAACCCTTCATGCGACGTCCATCAGGCACTGCACCTAGCCGGCCCCACAGGGGCCAAGAAGGCGGCTGAGACAGCCTTCGGAATGGCCGGTATCACCGTGGATGATGTGGATGCCTGCCAGATCTATGACTGTTTCACCTACACCGTGGAGATAACGCTCCAGGACTACGGTTTCTTCGGCCCGGGAGAGGGGCAGGACTGGTTCAAGGGCGGGACCATTGAGCCCGGCGGAAGGATGCCGGTCAATACCTCCGGCGGTCAGTTGTCCGAGGCCTACTACATGGGGCTTACCCCCCTGTCCGAGGCATCCATGCAACTGATGGGCCGATGCGGAGACCGGCAGCTCGGCCCTGCGACAAAAACCCCGTCGCCCGAGGTCATCCTGTGCAGCGACAACGGCGGCGTGCTCCAGACGCACACCTGCACTATTCTGAGGAGATCGTAGATGAATGAGTATCCAAAGCCGCTGCCTGATATCAATAACGACAACAAAGAGTTCTGGAGCGGCTGCAAGGCCCATGAACTGAGGTTCCAGAAGTGCAGGGACTGCGGCCACGTGCGATGGCCTCCCTCCATTATCTGCCCAGCGTGTCACTCCCGTGAAACGGAGTGGATCGTCTCAAGCGGGAAGGGCACGGTGTACAGCTTCGTGATTTACCACGTGGCCTACCATGAAGGATTTAAGAATGATGTTCCCTATGTTGTGGCGGACGTGGAGTTGGAAGAAGGCCCGCGGCTCCTGACCAACATCGTGGACTGCCCTCACGAGAACATCACATGCGATATGCCGGCACAGGTGGTGTGGGATGATGTGACCGAGGACTACAGCCTGCCGAAATTCAGACCGATCCTCCCGTAACTATTTGAATTGAGATTCTCGCCTTGCATGAATATGGTTAGAATGGGAATCCTGCCTGAGAGTTTATACTCTGTGGCGCCGTGACCGGCAGTTTGAGCCCAACTGGTCCCTTTGTGAGCATGCCCTTTTATCACTCGCCCGGCTTGGGTAACTAAATCTGGAACAGGCCGTTGTGAACCTCATCGATAATGCGATAAAATTCAGCGATGAAGGGGGCACGGTTCTGGTCAAGGCTGCGCAAACAGATGGGCAGATCAGCATAAGCGTCCGCGACCAGGGTTGCGGCATAGAAAATGAGCATCTGCCTCGACTCTTCGAGCGTTTTTACCGGGTTGATAAGGCCCGGAGCAGACACATGGGCGGCACAGGGTTGGGGCTCGCCATCGTCAAACACATCGCCCAGGCCCATGGCGGCCGGTTATCGATTGAGAGCACTCCTGGAAAAGGAAGTACCTTTTCAATCCATATCCCGAGCACGTAGGTAACAATCGTAAGCCTCACACGGGATTGATCTTTCCCTCCACTCCCTATGCCCACCCACTTTGCGTGACTTCATCGCACTCAAGCACTCTATTTCACCCCTGCCACTGCCTGGGCGATATTGTAGCAACAGCCGCCCATCTTCTCCAAGGAGTTGAGGATATCGATAAAAAGCATGCCCCTGTCTATCTCGCAGGTACCTTCAACTAAGCGATCGTGGTGGCTTAACCTCATCTCCTCGGTCATCCGGCTGATACTCTCCACCAACCGTACTGCCTCCGGCATGATCTCCTTGTTGTTCTTCTGAATGCCGTCAAGAACGAGGGTGAGAAACTCCCTTGCCTCGGACGTGATAGCCACATAATCCAGTATCGCCTGCTCCGAGAAAAAGAGCTTTTCCTGGATCATCGTATCGAGAGACTCTGCGATATCCTCGAGCTCATCGCCAATCCTCTCGATGTTATTCGTCATTCGCAAGAGGGATGTTATCTCCTTGGATTCCTCTATGACTATATTCTGCTGCATAAGCTTTACAAGAAAACCCATGATCTCCTTCTGGAGATTATCCAGAACATCCTCCCTTTCCTTCCATTTTGCCAATATACTCGAATTACGTATCTTTAAACAGCCGATCACCTCATCGAACATGGCCTTGGCCTCCTGGCCCATCCTGATGATTTCCCGTTTTGCCTCCACCAGTGCCACCTCCGGTGTGTCGAGATACCGCCGGTCCAGATATTTAATATGGTAGATCTCATCAAAGGGCTCTTTTCTTCCACGAGGGGTTAACCATACGGCCATCTTCACCAGATAGGGAAGGAGTACGAGGAATAGGATCGCATTGATCACATTAAACAAGGTGTGGGCGTTGGCGATGTGTCTCGAGATAAAAGGCTTCTCCCCGCCGATGAGGAAATCGGGGCCGGAAACACCGAAAATTCCCGTCGTCACATAGGTGACGATATCCACAAAATAGGGAAAGATTATAACAATAAAGGCAACGCCAAGCACGTTGAAGAGGGTATGGGCCATTGCCGTCTGACGTGCAGTCACATTGGATCCGATGCTCGCCAGCTGGGCCGTGATGGTGGTGCCGATATTCTCGCCCAGGATCATGGCAACGCTCCCCTCAAAGCTCAATAAACCCTGGCTGGCCAATGCCATGGTGATGCCGACCGTGGCGCTCGAGCTCTGGACTGCCATGGTGAGCGCAGCACCGGCAAGGACACAGAGAAGGATTTCACTCAGGTCTTGGGCCTGAAATCTCGTCAAGAAGGTCACGAAGGAAGGTTCTCCTTTGAGGGGCGCGAGCCCTGCCTTCATGGTGCTCAACCCGAAGAATAGGATGCCGAACCCCAGCAAGACCTCCCCCCACTGTTGCCACCTTCTCGATCCAAAGAAGAAGCGAAGCAATACCCCCAGGGCGATTATCGGTGGTGCGTAGTTGCTTATGTTAAAGGCTATCAACTGGGCCGTCACCGTGGTGCCGATATTGGCCCCCAACACAACCCCAACCGCCTGGGTCAGGGTCATGAGACCTGCATCAACAAAGCCGACCAGCATCACCGTGGTGGCGCTTGAGCTCTGCACCGCACTGGTGACCAATGTGCCTGTTGCACAGGCAATTACCCTGTTTGAGGACACGGCACTCAAAACGGCGCGCAATCTCTTTCCCGCAACCTTCTTGAGCCCGTCGGACATGAGCCTCATGCCGAAAATGAAAAGGCCGAGACCCCCGAGTGTTTGAAAGATTATCGCCTGCATATGAGTCTATGTGCCCAGCATGTAATGACGGGTTCTCGAAATTATAAGGATAGGAGTGTGAGATTGAAAACCATTACTATGTAATGGCTTTGAATCAATGGCGTACCATACTATGATTCACAGGTTTTATAGCACATATTTTCCAATCGTCAAGCTTAAACCAAGCCCCAAAATCCGAGATTGGTTCGCATAAAACCAATCTCGGATTTTGGTCCAGAGATGGACCTTGATGCATGTGCCAATGTTTCGATGGCTGTGTCTCGCTCGCTTCTTGACTCCCCCTACCAATGCAGCCTGAGGTGAGCCTTTCAACGCCATAGAAGGGCCTCGATACGCTGAGGATTACAGACCGCCCTTTATGATTATAAGCTGTAGCTGATCTGAGGTGTCCTCGGCCCTATCCGAGATCGTTGTGATACTCTCGAGGCACTGTTTGAGGTGGATCTTATGGCCCAAGTCCAGATCGGTTTTAAAGATATCGCGCGTTAAATCCCATTCCTCCTTATCCACCTCAGACTCCATAATCCCTACCTGGCTGGCATCCTCCTGGATAATGCCGGGGTCCTCACCCTTTAAAAAGGACCTCGCTGCCTCCATTAACGGGGTGCAGGAAGAGATCGATTTTTCCATGATCCTCCAGAAATGCGGCCTCATCTCCTGGGGGATATCGGGGCGCTGATCGAGGAAGAAATCACAACAGGCTTCAGCTGCATTCGCAATGCCGTCCATGTGCTGTCCCAGGTGGAATATGTCCGACCTGAGCGAGGGAAGATAGGCTCCTGAATAGAGCTTGCTCATGATCTCTCTAAGAATCATGTCTGCCGCCGTCTCAGACCGATCCACCTTGAGGGCAAGCGCTTTGGCCTCAACTATGTGATCATTCAGATATTCCTTCACTGTATCAAGTGCGAGTTGGAGACAGCTAAACACGCTATCGAGGTGTTTCAGGATGAGCTCATTTATCTCTTTCTCTTTTCTAAATGACATAGTAGTGACCTCCTTTACACCTGAAATATTTTTACCAAAACATAGGAGATGATGCCAGCCGAAAGGGGTGTTGATATCCATCCAATGAGGATTTTCATCAAGGTTCGCTTGCTTACGGTTCTGACGCCCCTCACCAACCCAATGCCGGCCACCCCTCCCACAATAGCCTGAGAAGAAGAAACGGGCACTCCCACCTGGGTGAAGATCTCCACGGTGATCGCCCCTGCAAGAACTGCAATTAACGCGGCGTACTCATCCAGAGGGGTAATATCCCTTCCCACCGTCATCATGACCCCTTTGCTGTAAGTCAATACGCCACCTGCAATACTGAGGCTACCGATCAGTAAGCCTTCAAAGGGAGTCAGCAATCCGGCGCCGACGTAAACGCCGGTCAC
>Ga0307438_1002246_pt1 | contig 11492 bp, 10 predicted proteins | sample SalMarWE160110MG_FD_202144 | JGI IMG/M metagenome (GOLD analysis project Ga0307438, IMG submission 202144) | Salt marsh sediment microbial communities from the Plum Island Ecosystem LTER, Massachusetts, United States - WE1603-110 | ecosystem: Environmental > Aquatic > Marine > Intertidal zone >...
GTTTCCGACCTTATTCTTAAAGTAAATTCAGTCCCTATTATCAGAAAAGAGCGGGATTTAATCAGGTTAGAAGAGCATGATGCCCTTAGCGGGGAAGACATAAGAGGTGTGGCAGGGAGTATTATGTCACGTAAACAATTGGAACAATTTGAAAAGCAAAAGGAAATGGATCTTGCGGTGAATGTTCCGGGGCTTTCCAGGTTCAGGGTAAATCTCTTTATGCAGAGGAGGAGTCCGGGGATAGTTTTCAGGCTAATTCCGGCCGAGATACCGGAGCTTGGCAGTTTGAATTTACCCGAAGTTTTGGAAGAGTTCGCAATGAAGCCGAGAGGCCTACTACTTATTACGGGTCCTTCCGGGTGCGGCAAGTCAACAACGATTGCCTCTATAGTTCAATACATAAACGAAAGAAAAACATCTCACATAATAACGGTGGAAGATCCGATTGAATTCATATATGAAGATAAGAAAGCGGTTATAGATCAGAGAGCAGTGGGTTACGATACTCATTCTTTTGCCTCTGCGGTGAAGTTTGCTCTTCGTCAGGATCCGGATATTATCGTTGTCGGAGAAATGCGTGACAGGGAGTCAATACAGATAACGATAACAGCAGCGGAAACCGGACATTTAGTCCTTTCAACCTTGCACACAAGAAGCGCTATTCAAACAATTGATAGAATCATAAATATTTTTCCTCCCCATCAGAGAAGACAGATAACGCTTCAACTTTCTGCGAACTTGCTTGGAATAATATCTCAAGATTTGGTGAAAAACAGGAAACAAGGAGGATTGATTGCGGTTACGGAGACTCTTATCTCGATAGCGGCAGTTAGAAAATTGGTAAGAGAGGGAAAAACTCATCAATTATATTCAATTATGCAGACCAGGACAAAAGAGGGAATGAAAACTTTGAATAAATCTCTCGTTGAGTTAATCGGCGAAGAAATTATTAGCCGTAAAGAAGCTGTGCGTATTTCTCTAAATCCTGACGAATTAAATGAAATGCTTGTAACCAATAGTAAGTAGAATCATAGCGCTCGCCCCGTGGAATAGAAGAAACTACCTGATGAACTCCTATTCCACGGGGCAAGCAAAGCCGCTAAAATGTAAAAATCAAATATCAAATTGTAAAAATACAAATCAAAATTCAAAAATAAATTTTACCACAGAGAACACAGAGAAAAAGGAAAACACACAGAGCGCACAGAGATTTTTATTGTGTTTCTTAAAACCCATCCCAATACCCCAATAATAGCCACGGATGGACACAGATAAACACAGATTTTAAAAAATATTTTGTTGTTTAAAAGTAAAAAATATTTAGGGAGGTTGGGTAAGACGTGTTAATCCGTGAAATCTTGTGGTTATTATAAAGTATTAAATATACGATACGTTCTGATAAGCTGTTAGTTTTTAAGAATTTTTGCTTGCGTTTTTCCCTAAATGAAATATTCTTTATAGAGAGGATTGCTGGTGTTTAGTTTAAGGATAAAAACCGCGAAAAAAAACTTAGATTTTTTATGGAGAAATTCTTGGATCAGAGGGGTTTATTCTTCCTTTCTGCTTCTTTTTTGCTCTTTTTTTGGTTGTATGACACAAGTGCGGCAAAAGGGGGAAGTAAAGGTAGCGCAAATCAATTTTGAGGGAAATCGTTTCGTTTCCGATCAAAAATTAAGGAAAGTACTTCCGGTAAAAGAGGGAGATCGGTATATAGAGCAGTTTGCAAGAGAAGGGCCGAATAGAATCGTCAGTTATTACAGGAGCAGAGGTTTCTTTAATATGAGAGTGATAAAAAGAGAGGGAGAGTTCGTCGAGAGGAGAAACGGGTTTGTTATCACCTATCATATTTTTGAAGGGCTCCAGAGTAAAGTGGATAGTGTTGAAATTGATGGAAATAAACTTTTTCCTGCTAAGTATATCAGGGATAAATTATCTGTTGAGAAGGGAATGTATTATGATGAAGCAGTTTTGGATGCCGGCAAGTATGTTCTGACAAGTATTTATGCGGAGAAAGGCTATGCCGACGCGTCAATAATAATGGGAAGAAGTTTTTTAAACGGTAAAGGAGAAAAAAACAGTATTTACCTTAAAATAACTATTGATGAAGGTAAAAAGATGCGGGTTAGGAATGTCAAGATTAAAGGTTTAAAGGAGGTACGGTTTAAGGTTGCAAGACGTGAACTTAGAATAAAAGAAGGGGATGTTTATATACCTTCAAAAGTTTATCTTTCACAAAGTAACCTGTACAGAACCGAGTTGTTTTCTGATGTAAAAGTTCATGAAGAAAAAGTCCAGAATAATTTAGTTGATATAACTTTTCTTTTAAAGGAAGAAAAATCCCGGTTTTTTCAATTTGGTTTCGGGTATGAGTCTCCTCGTAGGGCAATAGTTGATTTCAGATGGGGTGATTTGGATCTTTTTGGAAATCTTCAGAGGTTGATTGTTTCTTTATCCTTCAAAGGTGAGCCGAGAATTAGTGAAGAAGGTGGAGGTTTAATCTTTGATAAATGGGAGCAGGATTACAGATTGATTTACAGGGAATCTTATCTGCTCGGGACCGGGTTTAATCTTATTATGTCTCCGGCTCTTAAGAGGAGGGAATTTGAGTCTGATTTGTCTATGGAGTTTGTGCTTGAGAGAGAAATTGCCCCTTTTTCTGTTATTTCTTTTCCCTATGAATACAGAAGAGCATCTATACAGGCTGATACAATCAGTATTACGAACAAGGTTTCAGCAAGATATTTGTTTGATAAAAGAAATAATATTCTCAATCCGAGTAAAGGGCTGCGTTTGCTTTTTCAATATGACTACGCCGGAGGAATTTTAGGAGGGGATAACCATTTTGACAGATTGAACCTGGATTTTGCTTCTTACTATCCTTTGCCTCTTCGCTTAATAATTGCTCAGAGATCAAGAGCTGTTGTTACTTTTCCGAGAGGAGACCCACAAGACATTAGTCCGGATGTTCGTCTTGAGATGGGTGGGTATGGTTCTCTTAGAGGATATAATGAAGCTTCTATAGGCTTTCCCGATATAAGACCGGATCGCATGAGCGGACTCAATGAATTGTTGTTTAACCTTGAACTCAGGATGCCTGTTTATGGTAGGTTATACGCAATAATTTTTGCTGATTTTGGTTCTCTCTGGATGGATTTGGCTGATGCCTCGTTGAATGATTTTAATACAGGTGTAGGTTTCGGGATTGGGTATAGTTCTCCCATTGGAGTAATAAGGTTTGATTACGCAAGAGCGACGCAAGAAATTTCTGCCGAAGATAAAGGGAAAATTTATCTTAACTTCGGACACCCGTTTTAAAGTTTTTTAGGAAAGTCAATTCCCATAACTACCGCATCTTCGCCTTTTTTGTAGTAGTCCTTTTTTATTTCCTGATAAGTAAAACCTAAAGATTTATAAAGTTCAAAAGCGCCTTCGTTTTCGATGCGATGCTCGAGGTAGCATGAATGAATTTCCGGATTTTCCGCGAGCTTTTCCAGAATATAAGATAAGATTTTTGTCCCAAAGCTTTTTCTCCAATTGTTTTTCGAAATCGCGATATTTGTTAAGTGGAATTTGCTGTCTTTGCTACAGCCAATCAGGTATCCTACAATTTCACCTGAAAGTTCCGCGACCAATTTTACGCAGGTATCGGATAGAAGATGGGGATAGAAAAACTCATACGGCCATGGATTCGGGAAGACATCCTTTTCGATTTCTATAATTTTTTGCAAATCTTCCTCTTTCATTTCTCTTATTTTAATCTCAGCTTCGGTTCTTTTTCTTATTGCGGCTGAACTCGATAGGTATAAAGGAACGACCGGATTTGTAACACATTCACCTTTATTTTCATACAGATTAAATAAGTTACATACCAGGGGATTCGAAGTGTAAGAGGAAATGGAGAATCCTTGTTTCTCAAAAAAATCCCTGTTCGTTTCTGCTCCTTTACCAAAAATGACAGGCTTTGTTTTTTCAAGATTGTTTTCGAGATAATTTATCAAATCTTCTACTTTAAAAATCCTGTCTTTAAAAATTTCTTCTAAGTCATTTTTTGTTTTCCTGTAATAGGCAGCGTATACAACTTTACTTCTTGCGGGAATTATAGGAATTAGATCTCCAGGGGGAGCTCCCTCTACCATAGCGAGGAAAGTCGAGTATGCGAGAATTGGGATATTTCGAGGAAAAGCCAGCCCCTGTGCTGTTACAAGGCCGACCCGGAGACTTGTGAAGGAACCGGGACCATGAGTTATTAATATCTTTTCTATATCTTTACTCTTTATATCCAGTTCTTTTAATTTTTCGGGAATATCTTCTACCCATTCGAGGGGATAAAAAGAATTCTTCGAAGTGGCAAGCCCGCCTTCTTTGCTGCTGCAGTCAATTCCTATAATCATTTATAGTGATTTCTCTATTGTTTGCGGTAAGTATTTTAAATTTAACTTCTATTCTTTTCTCGGGAAGAAACATTTCTGCCCTTTCTGCCCATTCTATCGCTGTAATTCCTTCATCCATCAAAGTTTCTTCAAAAGGTAGAAATTCCTCATTTTTTTTTATTCTGTAAAGATCGATATGATGCAAATTCAATCTTCCGGAATATGAGCGCATCAGGACAAAAGTAGGGCTTCTTATAATGTCTTCTATTCCAAGTCCTTTTGCCAGGCCTTTAACGAAAACCGTTTTTCCCGCTCCGAGTTCGCCAAAAAGAGCTATACATACGGGTGAGTTTATGTTTTTGACCAGATCCTCAGCCAATTGCATTGTCTTTTCAGGAGATTTCGTTGTAGGCAATTAGTCCCCCTTTAAGAGTAAGAGCTGAAGCATATTTACTTATAAAATATTCGGCAAAAATTTCTCCGTCTCCGCCCGTAAATATTAAATTTTTATTTTTATAATCTAATATTTGCAGAATTTCTTTTATTCCGCCGATAAGACTTCCATATGCCCCGAATTTAATACATTCTTCTGTGTTTTTCCCCGGTTTATCCTGAAACTCAGGTTCAATACGGGGGAGAAGATTGCCCGTGTTTGTAACAGAGGAAAAATATGGAATTAACCCGGGCATTATCGCGCCACCGTCGAATTTTACCAGGAAGTTTGAGTCGGTTGGGGCGCTGAACAAATCAATCGTTATAGTGCTTCCGCAATCAACAACAATGGCCGGAAGACCTGTTAGTTCCTTTACCCCAAGCCCATTAGCCAGGCGATCTTCGCCGGGTTTTGATTCATAGTCCATTTGGACAAGGTTTAGAGGGAAATAAAGCATATTAGAACTAATAATTTCTTCTATTAATTTTTTCTTTGAGGGTACAACCGAGATGCAGAGAATTTGATCGGTTTTCGCAAATAAATCTTTTACTTCCGAAGTCCTATCCGTCCTTTTTTCCTTTATTAAGGTCTTGTTTTCAAATATTCCGCAGTGATATGTTGTGTTTCCTATATCTATTATTCCAATCATTGTTCCTCTTTAATGAACCGCTTGCCTGCGACTTCTCTTGAAAGTCCTTTTAGCTCAAGCAGTGCCATTGCGGTCATAATAATCTGAGGTTTTAGTCCGGTTTCTCCTGCCAGGTTGTCTGTACTTTTTGGTTTTATCTCAAGTGCTTTATATACTATCTCTTCCTGTTCGCTTAAATCGGGAATCTTTTTTATATCCTTTTCTTTCCTTTCCTTAAATTTAAGATCGGTATTTTCCAATATATCTTTGTAACTCGTTAAAGGAATTGCCCCGTTTTTTATAAGTTTATTTGTCCCTTCCGCGACCTTTCTATTTATATCTCCGGGTAAGGCATAAACGTCTCTTCCGTATTCAAGCGCCCACCTGATGGTCGAAAAAACGCCGCTTTTAAAAGGAGCTTCAACCGCGATAACAGCTTTGGATAAGCCGCTGATGATTCTGTTCCTCGCTGGGAAATGATATGGAAGGGCGCGAGAAAGAGGAGGCAGTTCCGTTATTAATGCTCCGTGCTTTACTATCTTTGTGGCAAGATTTCTGTTGGAAGAAGGATAAATTAAATCGATGCCCGTTCCCATTATAGCAAGGGTTCTTCCTCCTCCTTCAAGAGCACCAATGTGAGCCTGAGTATCGATTCCGTTTGCCATGCCGCTTATTATGGTAATTCCCATTTCGGAAAGTTTCTTTCCAAGTACTCTTGCGACCGTTCTTCCGTACTGTGTTGCTCTTCTTGTTCCGACTATTGATACGGCATTGGAATCTTCCCCTAACAATTTGCCTCTGCAATACAAAATAGGAGGAGAGTCTTCTAAGTCGATTAAATTAAGAGGATAGTCTTTATCCAGAATTGTAACCATTCTAACGTTAGCTTCGTTCAGTATCCGAAGTTGTTTTTCCAGATGAGAATTTTTGTTAGGCTTTAAAACTTCTTCTTTTCTTACCTCTTTTTTATCAATTAATATTTCAAAAAAATCTTTTTTTCCGAGGATTTTTTTATTTTTGTTAATTATTTTCCTTAATCTCGAAGATTTCATTTTTATGTTGGATAATTTTAGAAGATTTGTTTCTTTTATCATATGCGAATTATAGTAAGATACAGCAATTTTCGCAATGATAAAAGGAGAATACAGAAGCCGGGAATCAGAAGTCAGAATCCCCTCCCCACTCCAAAAATTAATTGAGCCACTAAGACACCAAGACACGAAGTTTTTTGTTGTTTTTTTCTTGAACCCTGGAAACCCCGGACCCTCGAACCCTAATTTTTTAAAAACTATCCTTGACAATCCAGTAAAGTCTTTTATTATCCCAATATTATAGAAGGGAGGAGAAAATTATGAGAATAAAATTCATTAAAAGCTTCATTACAACATTAATTCTACTGATGGTCTTTGGCTGTCACAGGAATCCCGCTGTAGAAAGTTTTACAGCAGATATGGTTCAGGAAGTGAATAATCAAAGGGTAGAAGGTAAGCTATTTGTAAAAGGCAATAAATACAGAATGGATATAAAAGAAGGGGAGGCAGAAATAAGCATTCTGGTTAACCGGGAAAGCGGCAAACACAAAGTTATTATGCATTCGAGAAAAGTTGCATATGAATACTTGAACACCAGTTCTAAAAGCCTAAAAAACAATCCTTTTGAATATTTTAATTATTTGCTGGAAAAACACTCTTCAAGAAGAGAAGGCTCCGAAGTTATTAATGGTTATGAATGCAGAAAAATAGAAGTATACAAAAAAGACAGGCATCTAACGACTGCTTGGATTTCTAAAAAATTAAACTGGCCGATTAAAATAGAAATGGCAGTTAAACCTAAAAAGGACGTAATTTTAGAAAACATCAAAGAAGAGCCTGTAGAAAAAAATCTGTTTGAACTACCTGAAGACTATAGATTTTTCCCTCTTCCCGAGGCAAAAAAAGAAAAAGCTACTGCTAAAGCAAAACCGAAAAAACCTGAAAATTTAGGTCCAAAGCAAGAAGCTGTATTGAAAGAATTGGAGAAAAACGGGATAGAACTAAAAAACAAAGAAGGAACAATAAAAGTAAGAGAATTTGGAGCAACTGTAATAAGCAGATGCTTTCACGGCTTGAAATTTTTTCTTATCATAAGAGAAAAAGAAGCACCGGATGGGACAATCTCTGGCAAAATTCCGGTAGCGAAAGCAGCTATTAGCAAAGATAACAAAAACATTTATATCCATTATAGTCCGGAAACGGATGTACCCCTTAACGATGGACTCAAAATGTGCAAGGATCAGAATGTCAAAATAAATAACGAAGAAGACGTAAAAAATTTAGGAAAGGCCCTGATTCTTTTATACTTAAGCGGGGCAAGACTTAAAGATGTAGAATCTCTGGGTGAAAACAAATGGGCAATTTACAGAAAATCATCCTCCGAATACTTAGACGGTTTCATATTAGAAGTAAGCAAATCCGGAGAAATCATAGAATTAAACTACAAATCAAAAATAAAGAGAAGATAGTAGAGAGTAGATAGTAGTTAAAACAAACAAAAAAATCCGTGTTAATCCGAGGCTATTTCGTAGGTTGTGGGTTGGGTTTTAAACAACAACAATAAATCCTGTTAATCTGCGTCCCAATAATTGATTCTTCGAATCAAAGTTGAATGGTTAAATAGTAAAAACAATAGGTACTACATGTTCTACATGTGGATAATATGGTTGTGGGGATGGGATTCTAACTTCCAACTCCTAACTTCTGACTTCTTTTTTTGTGTCTTCGTGGCTATTTATTCTTCAAAGAGAAATTTTTTTAATTCTTCAATCCCCTCTTCTTTTTCAACAGATACCGGAAAAACAGGATAAGGAGTAGGAATATCAGGGAGTGATTCTGCTTTATCGGTTTTTGCAAATACATAGGCGATTTTCCTGCGCGGGTCTTCTTCAAAATATTCCTCAAGTTCTTTTACTATCGGTTTTATTGTATCCCGTTTTTCAATCTGTGTGCAGTCAAGGACGATTAAGAGTATTGTTGCTCTCCTCAAGAGTATTTTAATATCTTCAGTTGCTTCGGGGATTAGAGGTGGAGTATCCATAAAAGTGTACCTTGAGAAATCATGTACATAAGTCCACAAACGCGGTTTTTTAGTGGTAAAAGGATAGTCGGCTATTTTAGGTGAGTTTCCGGTAATGCTTGCTATTAGGGAAGATTTTCCGGAATTTGGAGGTCCTATTACAACAATGTCTGCTTTAGGGCTAAATATCAAATTAAGAGTTTTCATCGTACCTTCTTTACCCGGAGTCGCGGTTCTTGGAGCCTGGTTGGTGGAAGTGGCAAAATTTATATTACCTCCCCCGCCTCTTCCGCCTTCTGCGACTTTGATTTTTTCCCCCGCGGAGAGTAGATCGGCTAAAGGTCTTTTTTTGTCTATTTTGTAAATGGTAGTTCCAAGCGGAACATATATTATCAGATCTTTGCCGTTTTTACCGTGTCTTTTATTTTTTCCGCCGGGGTTTCCGTCTTTTGCTTTAAAAAAATGATCTTTATGAAGATGTTCAAAAGAATGATATTTTTCTGAAGCTTCAAAATAGACGTCTCCTCCCTTCCCTCCATCTCCTCCATCCGGACCGCCTCTGGGCTGGTTCGGTAAATGACTGAAACCCACCAGTCCATCTCCGCCTCTTCCACCCCTTACTTCTATTGATAAATAATGTGAACTTATTGTATTTCCTCCTGAAAGTGACTGTTTGAAAGACGTTCTTTCAATCTTTTTCCGATTTCCGGGGGAACAAACTCCGATATGTTACCGTTAAGAAGAGCTATTTCTTTTACTGCGCTTGAAGAGAGAAATATATATTTTTCATCGGGGAAAAAGTATATAATCTCAATATCCATAGAAAGCTTCCTGTGCATCATGCCCATTTGAAATTCGTACTCGAAATCGGAGAGAACCCTCATTCCTCTTACAATCGCGTCTGCTTTATTTGTTTTGACATATTCTGCTAAAAGACCTTGCCAGACTTGGACTTCGACGTTTGGTATATCTTTTGTCGCTATTTCGCACAGCTCTTTTCTCTCTTCGGCGGAAAACAGGAAGTCTTTTTCATAATGCTCTGCTACCACTATAGTCAGATGGTCGAAGATTTTTAAGGCACGCTTAACGATGTCTATATGTCCGTTTGTAATAGGGTCAAATGTTCCGGGATATATTGCCGTTTTCATCTTTTCAGGAAAGTGAGAGAAGTATCTCCATATACTTTACTTTTAATGATTTTAAATCCATTATGTTCGAACTCCTCATTCGACGGGCGCTCAACGATTATTGTTGAGTCGTTTTTTAAAACAACGGCGATTTTTTTTAGAGTTTTCATAACCAATTCTGTCTTATATGGGGGATCCATAAAAATGAAATCAAAAGTATCTTCGAAATTTTCTAAAGTCGAAGACACGGATTTATTTATAATTTCCCCCTCAAATTTAGTTTTTTCTAAGTTTCTTTTTATATAGGTTGCCGCTTTTCTTGACCGCTCGATAAATACAGCCCTTGATGCGCCTCTGGACAGGGCTTCGATGCCGACTGCTCCGGAGCCGGCGAATAAATCCAAAAAAGCTTTTCCGTTCACATCTATTATTGAGAAAAGAGCTTCCCTGACTTTCCCTCTTGTAGGTCTTATATTATTGGGAGCGTAAATCTTATGTCCCCTGGCAAGTCCTGCTATTATATTCATCTAAATATCTCCTAATTTATCAAACATATAATTAATATAGAAACGTTTCTCCTAATTGCAAGGAGTTTTTAAGTATTGGGTCAGAAAGGGCTCGCGGCTTACCGCTTTAAAAGCCCTACCCTTCCTTTCTTTTTAAATATTTTTGGCGGAAAGCGGATGGCGGATAGCGTAATATTATTCAGTCTCCAAAGAAAAACTTTATTTCTCTTATTGCGGAATTAACCGAATCAGAAGCGTGGACACTGTTTTGAGGGGTTCCGACTCCATAATCCGCCCGGATTGTATTTTTTTCTGCTTTTTTGGGGTCAGTTGCTCCGACTAAATTTCTTAAAGTTTTTATGGCATTTTTCCCTTCTAATTTCAAAGCCAAAACTTTTTTATCCGCCATATAATTAATAAGTCTATTATAAAACTCTTTTCCTTTGTGCTCTGCATAAAACTGTTCTGTTTTCTGTCTCGTAAGCAGAACCATTTTCATTTCTAATATCTTAAGGGATGTTTCTTCAATACGAGAAATTATTTCGCCAATAAGTTTTCTCTCTACAGCATCGGGTTTTATCAAAAATAAAGTTCTTTCCATGATTTAAAATATTTAATAAGGAATAAAAGTCAATATTAAATTAGCCACAAAGGCACTAAGACACAAAGATTTTTGTTGTTTTTTTTCTTGAATCCTTGAAACCTCGAAACCTTAATAAATAACTGAGAAAGGCAGGGAAGAATTTATAAGTAAGTGACGGGGTGCCGTTCATAAAAAATGTCTCGGAGACCAAGCGGGCACGGACTTTTGACAAAAACAGCCCAATGAGTAAGGAGTACTATTCAGGAAAATATCTCGGAGCTCGAACGGGCACGGTTTTTCGATTTCGGAGAAAGAGAAAAGAGTGAGAGCGAGAGCTAAAGAGCAATTCTCTCGCTGGGAGAATTGACTCTGTTTTTCTCGAATAGTACTCCTTACGAATCAAACCGCCGGGAAAACTGACTGCGGGTTTTTAGAATGGTATCCCTGAACGATAACCGTTAGGGTGCCTGAAAAACAAAAAAACCGGTAAGACCGGTTTTTTTTATTTATTGTTCTCTGATAATTGAAAAGATAATAGATGTATTAAATTTTGGACAAGCCATACGGTCTATTAGTACGACTCGGCTGAACACATTACTGTGCTTACACCTGTCGCCTATCAACCTCATAGTCTCTGAGGGACCTTGGTCTCTCGCCCGAAGGCAAGAAACGAGAAACTTAATCTTGGAGGGGGCTTCCCGCTTAGATGCTTTCAGCGGTTATCCCTGCCAGACATAGCTACCCTGCTGTGCCACTGGCGTGACAACAGGTGCACCAGAGGTCTGTCCATCCTG
>Ga0307438_1002252_pt1 | contig 11472 bp, 6 predicted proteins | sample SalMarWE160110MG_FD_202144 | JGI IMG/M metagenome (GOLD analysis project Ga0307438, IMG submission 202144) | Salt marsh sediment microbial communities from the Plum Island Ecosystem LTER, Massachusetts, United States - WE1603-110 | ecosystem: Environmental > Aquatic > Marine > Intertidal zone >...
AGTATCAAAAATGCCACAGCCGAAACCATAAAAATAGATAATAATCCAATTTCAATATCTGCAAATGGTGGTTTTAAATTTATCGCAAATATTGAAAATCCAACTTTTTACGATATAGAATATGATGGATTGAGATGGTCAATGTACTTGGAACCCGGAAAAAGGATTGAGGTCTCAATACCCAAAAAAGATGTTTCAACTATTGAATATAGAGGTGAGTTAACTTCATCAAACTATTATTTAAAGAAGACACGTTTCTTAAATCAAGATATCAATGATTTCTTTAATAGAAATTGGGTTCAACTTCATAGCCAAAATGAACCGGAATATATCTCAATTATCGACTCATTAAAAGAACTTTGCATGAAACCTCTTTCTGTACTCGCTAAAGGGGATAAAAATATTTCCAAAGATTTTATAAAATCATTCAAAGCAGAAATAGATTTTAGATTTAACAGCCTTATTTTAAAATATTATCCTGAAAGCCATTTAGTTTTTACCGGAGAACAAGTCTCCTTGAGTGAGAATGCATTGAGTTATGTCAATACTACTGAAATTAACAATCCAAAATTTTTTGATTTACCAAATTATGATACGTTTTGTAAAGCATTGATCGATTATAAGGCCGATCTGGCAGGACAAAAAAATAATGAACCCAAGTATTATAATCTTAAGAAAACTGAGTCGGCATTTCAAATAATCCCGGAAATACTGGACAATCAGTCGAAAATCGATTTCTGGATTTACAAATACTTAATCGAGCATATAGAAAAAAATGGCATATCAAACAGTGTTGAATGCGTCAGTAAATTTAAAACAATCTGTAAAACAGAAGATTATATTAACAAAATTAACAAGCGTTATACTGACGAATTAAATAAACGAGAAGGCCATGAAATTAAAACCTACAAGACTATAAATGGATTTATACTTGAAGCTCACATCTTTAAACCCGGAGATATTAAAAGAGCAGAGAAACGTCCAGCTATTGTAATTTTTCATGGTGGTGGTTGGGATGGCGGAAATCCTTCATGGGCATTTGGAAGGGCAAAGCATTTTAGCAATATGGGAATGGTAGCAATCGCGGCACAATATAGGTTGACAAATAAAAAGGATATCACTGCACTTGAATCTATGTCTGACGCTAGAGATTTAATTAAATGGATGCGTTCTAATGCAGATTCATTAAATATAGTTCCTGATAGTATCGTTGCTTATGGCTGGTCAGCCGGCGCTCATTTGGTTTCATCGGCTGCAATTTTTTGCGATTCAATTCCAGAACAACATATAAATTCAGTTCCAAATGCAATGATTCTTGTTTCTCCAGCTGTCTCACTTCCGAAAGGTAAGGGATGGGAATTCTGGAAATATAATGTTTTTGGTACGAAAACATCAGTTAGTAGTGCTAATCCAGTCGAACATGTAAGAACAGGATTACCACCAACCATTATCCTTCAAGGAAGAGATGATACTGTTACACCTTTAGATGGCGTCCAATTATTTCACGATAAAATGATAGGAAATGGGAATTACTGTGAATTATTGATTTATGATGGTGTTGGACATTTATTTACACCAAACACAATGCCTGACAATAGGGAACCACATCCTGATAAAAAAATTGAAGAAGAGGCATTCAAAAAAGCCGATGAGTTCTTGATAGAATTTGGATACATAAAAAAATAAATTGCAGAGGAGTCAGAACTAAATTGATTGTGTTTTTGGGGTCAAATCTTCTTTGAAAAGTGTCAAGGGGTGGGGTTAAGTTTTTCTTTTTTTACCTCCTGCTTAAATTGACATTAAAATATATCTGGGTGACTTTTTATTACACATTTTTGTCCGGGACGTATTTGTGTGCATTGTCAACCTTTTATTTTAAACACGCTAAAATCAAAAAAGTACTCGTTTTTCAATTAAACGGAAGGGGACCTTTCCAACAAGCTTATAGAGCCTTCTACTTTTTTAAAATATTATTTGAAAGCCAAGGGTCCGCTACGTTCTCCTGAACAAAAACTATTTTTTGGTATAGGTTATTCTTAAGATAGCACCAGTAAATCCAACTTATGATCCTATTTACTTCGGAAGACTTACTAATAATCCTGCCCGGACAAACCGGGCCGGTTTAATCATTTAAGCAACAATAATTTTTTTGTTGCCGTTAATCCTATATTCGTTTTTAAAATATACATATATACGCCGCTTGTCAGATTGCAGCCGTCGAATTTCACTTCGTAATTTCCGGCTGGCTGTACTTTATTCACCAGTACTGCTACTTCCTGTCCGAGAACATTGTAAACTTTCAGTTGTACAGATATTGAGCTCATAGCCTCGCCTGCAGGCAAGGAATATTTTATCCTTGTCGCCCGATTAAAAGGATTAGGATAATTTTGTTCAAGAATAAATTTATCGGTAATCATTTTTGATTCTTCAATACCATTACTTTCCGAATATTCGAAAGCACCAATATCATATTGATCTATTATCCGAGGGTTGCCGTCAAAATCAAATGCTACTTCAGGAATATTAGAACCAGCATCTATTGCATCTGATAATGAAGATAAATGATAATCGTGATTTTCATAATCAACGAAATCGGATGAATTGGCTATGTATACAGTGCTATCCACGAGACCAATCAATTCGGCAGGAATTGTATCTACGAAAATACAATTTCTCATATCGAAGTCATCTCCAATCTTTGTTCTGGCTTCAAAATAAGAAGGTGCTCGTTCATGAATCCCTGGCCACCATAAAGTATCTATACTGTTATCAAAGGTGCAATTCCATATATCTACGCTATCCAAGTCATCTTCGATCCACATTGAACACCAATAAGTGTCGTATGTTATACAATTCCACATGGTTACCAATGGTGCGCCTGACATAGTTCCTGTCTGCGCGATAATATCAGCCCCCATTAATCTAAAACCTATTGCACTTTCATATACTACTGTATTCTTAATAGTAGCATCTACTGACATATTAATAGCTATTGCAGGCCAGTCATAGTCAGCATTAAAACCATGTAATACATTTTTGTCGATATAAATATAAGCTCTCCAACTTGGGTCGCCGGACTCAGCAATATCTGCACTATCAGGTGTCTTTGTATCTATACCATTTTCACTCCAGAAGGTATTTGCAGGCATTGTATTAACAACCGAGTCTACCATTCCGGACCATAAATGGTTATTCGTAATATAAAGAGAATCCCATGTGGGAAAAGCTAATGAGGTTCCTGATTGTATGCAGTCCCCTGTATTATGGTGTATATTACAGTTATTAACAATTAAATGATTACCACTTCTAAACATTATTCCGTGAGCATCCTTCCTTTCACCTTCAGCATCATGGTGAACGCAATAATAAATTTCACAACTATCAACTACTACATAATCAGTTTCTGTCATTACCAATCCATCCGTATGTGAATCATACCATTTACAATTGTAGAAGGTAAAATGGTGGGTACCCGCCCGCAGGCTTATCAACGGGTATGCTCCATTTAAAAAGTCACCGTCTATATCGATACCTTCCCATCGATAATAACCCACATCTACTGTTCGTATAGCATTACTACCCCCTGATTTAATAACCGGTCTGTTATCAGAATCATAGGCTTTAACGGTTATCCATTCTGAATCGGTACCTGAATTCACAGGAAGTATAAAAGTAGGAAGATTATAAGTTCCGGGCATAACTTTTAATGTATCTCCCGGTTCTAATACGCTCATAGCGCTGGGCCAGGAATTAAACGGATCGGAAAAACTGCCATCGCCATTATTCTCACCGTTATGAATATACCAATTGTTTTGAGCAGTAATAAATAAAGGATACATGAAAATAAATAACAAATAGATTTTATACATTTATTTACCTCCGTAAACTAATTCTCTGCCATTAGAAAATCAAAAGGTAACATCTCTGTTACCCCCTTTTTTAATTAAATCTTTATTTAATAATACGAAAAAACTCATATATTGTCAACCTTTAGGACAAATGTGGATGGTGTTTGACATTGTGACAACAAATAAAAAATCCTCTTAATCCTTTTTGTTTGATTCTTCGAATCCAAGTTGGTTAGTTGGATTGTGGGTTTGTTGGATGGGGTATTTGAAACCACCCAACCATCTAACCATCCCACAAGCCAACAATTTACAATCTCCGTGTCTTCGTGTGAGATTCCAATCTTGAGATTGTAACTAAAGTTATGTGTTTTGTGTTTCGTGTTTCGGGTAAAAAAAACAATCCAACTAACCAACTATCCCACAAACCAACAATTATAATCTTGACAAACCCTTATAAATATCTACAATTTAAATTATGAAAAAGACGGAGAAAGTTATAAAAATTTTTTACATTACAATCTTTGCATTATCCCTCGTACTGCCTCTGGTTTTACCTGCCAAAACGGCGAAAATTAAAATCGATATTGACAGTACGATAGGAGAAATCGACCCGAAAATCTATGGTGTATTTATGGAGCCTATAGAATTTGACCCAAAGAAATTCGGCTCGGATGATACAACCATACATAACACCATGTATGGAATCCTGTATGATCCTTCCTCTCCCCTTGCCGATGAAAACGGATTCAAAAAAAATTATATCGAAGCCGTAAAAGAACTTAAAATCACCAACATGCGCTGGCCGGGCGGAAATTATACTGCAGTATATAATTGGCAGGACGGCATCGGACCGAAAGAAAATCGTCCGGTTCGAAAAGACCTGGTGTGGGGAGCTATCGATAATAATCACGTTGGTACAGATGAATGGGTTAAATTAAATAAATCCATGGGAACCGAAAATGTCGTATGTATAAATCTCGGAACCGGGACTATAAATGATGCCAGGTACTGGGTCGAGTACTGCAATTCGGAAAAAGGAACCTGGTACGCCGACCTGCGAGCTAAATACGGAAATGAAAAACCATACAATATAAAATACTGGTGCCTGGGAAACGAAGTTGACGGAGAACCCTGGATAATCGGATACAAGAACGCTGAAGATTATTGTAAAATTGCAAAAGAAACTGCTAAGGCAATGAGACAAACGGATAAAACGATAAAGTTTATAGCGTGCGGCTCTTCATACTACGAACCTTCGGGTAAATGGATAGACTGGAACCGGAAAATAATAACCGAGTTCAGAGACATTGCCGATTATATATCGATACACCGCTACTGGGAATATTCTGAGGATTACTATTTTTATATGGGGCATTGGGCAATGGATATCGAAGAAAAAATTACTCTGCCCGCATCACAGATTGAAATTGTTAAAACCAAGTATAAGCTGGAGAAACCAATATATATATCATTCGACGAATGGGCTCCTTTCGGCTGGAATACTTTATCTGTTTTAGCAGTTGCTCAGTATTTTAACTCTTTTATACGTCATGCCGATGTAGTTAAAATGGCAAACTACACGCTTCTCACATCACTTTTGGCAAACGATAAGAAAAAAGGGTCTTTTAAAACACCCCTGTTCCATACGTTCAAATTATTCTCTAATAACTGCCTGGGAACTTCCGTCGATGTATCTGTAGAATGCGAAACCTTTGATGCGGGTGATTACAAAAAAATACCTTACCTTGATGTAACATCCGTATATTCCAAAAAGACAAATACTCTTTTTATAAATGTTGTGAATCGCCATAAAGACAAAGCCATTCCCGCTGAAATCATAAATAACTCAGGCAATTTTACCGGAAAAACTTTTGTGAGTGAGGTAAATAGTGAAGACATTCTCGCTCCGTTTACCTTTGACGAACAACAAAAATATATTCCCGTAACTAAAGAACTCGCAGTTAATGGGGATAAATTTAGCTATTCCTTCCCGGCACATTCATTCACACAAATTAAGGTAAAAATTCAGAAATGAAACCTTGTTTTGAATAATATAGTCAACAGTCGAAAAAAACTGACAGCTAACGACAGTAAAAAAACAGACCAACAATTTAAATCCTTCGTGTCTCAGTGCCTTTGTGGCTAATTAAATCTTGACATTTCCTCCTTTTTTCGTTACGATTTATGAGAGGTATCATAAAAGTACGTAATCGTAAAAGATTAATATTGGTAAAAAATAAACTATATAAGATTTTAAATGGAGGTGTAATTTATGAAAGAACTAATAGATAAAATTTCTTCTTACAAGTTATTTAACTATCTCCTTCCAGGTGTTATTTTCTCAGCATTGGCAAGTATTTTTACTAAATATTCAATAATACAAGAAAATATAATCATAGGAGCATTTGTTTATTATTTCATTGGCATAGGTATTAGTAGGTTTGGCTCATTGATCATCGAACCCGGTTTAAAATTACCCAAATACAAAGATTTTGTTACATCTTCAAAAAAAGATAATAAATTAGAAATATTATTAGAAGATAAGAACACATATAGAACTCTTTCGGCTACGTTTATTCTTTTATTGTTCTTTAAATTATTTGAAATAATTGCTAACAGGCTCCCCATTCTTGATAAATTTGCTTTTGTAGAACTTATACTCTTTTTGTTTATAATATATTTGTTCGCTTATAAAAAACAAAGTGCGTTCCTTACTGAACGAGTCGATATCGTAAAAAAATCAGTTAAAAACAAAAGAGCAAAAGGAGCCAAAAAAAGTAAACGCAAGAAAACCGCATAAGAATAAAGTCTTGGGCTCGGGACTTGTTTTTTGAATCTTTTATATCCTTTGGATCAGTAAATCAGTGAATTAGTCTACTTTTTCTATCAATTCACCAATTGACTAATAACTATTTCCGCTTGTTGCGGAAATCCAATCTTGACATTTGTTCTTTTTTTCAATATACTATATTTTGATATCGACAAAATCACCTAAAGACATTGAAATAAATTTTTACGACTAAACTTGTAATTAAAATTAGTGTAAATAAACGATGCCAGATTATGGAGGTAAGTTATGAACTATCTTTCAGACGCAATCCGAAAAAAAGTAAACCTCGACAAGAAAAATATTCTTGTTAAAAGGGATGCCATTACCCGAGCTCTGGACAAATATGGAATAATGCCCGAACGTTTTGAGAAAAAAAGAATCCAAAGATTAAAGCCAATAAATCGCAAAAAACACTTCGATGAAATAGAAGGCATGTTCCTTAACAACCGAAATGCTACAGCGTTCTGGGATGGAGTTATTCAAAAAGTCTGCCCCAGAATTCCTTCCGTAACTCCGAAAACAGCTTTGGTACTTTCGGGAGGAGGAACAAAAGGTACATTTCAAGCTGGCGCACTTCTCGCTCTTAAAAAGTTCAATAAAATGCCGAAAACTTGGCATGGTATTTATGGGACTTCAACAGGGGCTATTAATGCATTAACTGTAGGATATTATGGAAAAGAAGCCGGCACCAAACTTGCCAGTGTCTACCTTAGCGCAAAGGACCCTACAAAACTTTTTGCTCTATCACCAACAATGAAAAAATTTGACAATTACCTGAAGGATAATTTTTCCAATAATGGATTAAAAGTCGACCTACTTCAGTTAATACTAAGCGATAAGCCAGAATTTTATCTTCCATCCTCAGGTTGGGATAAATTTACTTTTCTGCTCGATTTGATTACAGAAATCAACACACTTCAGGATCAAGTAAAATCATTGGTAAAAGCATCAGGTTTTTTGTCACTCACTCCGTTGCGTAATTTACTAAAATCGTATTTCAAAAATAAAACGCTTGATACATCCATACCGATCGTTGTAACAACGGTAAACATGCACGATGGTGAAACAAAATTCCATAATATTACGAATAATTCTTTAGACAGACAACTTGACTGGGTCATCGCTTCAGCAAGTCAACCCGTTGTCTTTGAAACATATCGTGAACCTGGCTATCCTGGATTTTTTCATTTCGATGGCGGCGTACGCTGTAATGTACCGATTAACATAGCTAAAAATGATGGTGCAGAAAAGATTTTCTGCATACTATCTGAACCAAGTCTCCCCAAAGATGAGCGATACGATGTTGCCGCCCCCAATATTGCCACTTCTTTGCTTCGCTTTGTCGACTGCGCTTGCAGTCAGATGCAGAAGGACGCTGTGTCTCCTGAAAATGGATTTAATGACACAATTGAAAGATATATGGTAAAACCTTTAGTTAGAATTCATGAAGGCAACATTCTAAACCCAGGACTTGCTCGGATGAATATTGAACATGGATACATGGTGGTCGCACTCAGAGAACTCGGAGATAATGTTACAATTCTTGAAAACTTTGCTCTAGTAGCAGCTATAACTGACCTCTTTGAACTTCGAAAGGAGATACACGAACTTGAGAAAAATTGTATGAGGCGACTAAACATTATAATTGGCGGTTCCAGTCATGGTTGCTTTGTAAATGAAGTATATTACGATGTTTCATTTAAGAAAGAAGCCATAAAAGAAATCAGGGAAAAAAAGCTTGAGGTACATAGTTTAATGCAAACCATTTATGACTTACTGGGAAAAGACCCAGATATATTTCCTTTTTGCCTACCTGCTACCGGAAATCTACAACCTCATCCTTCTGATTGGTGGCTAAAATGGGAAGGACACTGGCAAACCCCAAGATTTCGATATGATGACATGTGGATTCTTGAAGATTATCCAAATCCATGGCAACGATTACCCATCGATTATGACGATAACGGTCCAATTTTGGAACCTATACTTTCTGAGAGTCCACCGACTACACTGGTATAATTATTAACGATAAAAACGGAAGTGTAAGTCGAATATAAATATATAACAGGGTTACCTATGAAAAGTTTTATGAACAAAGTCACTTGTCATCAGTCACCAGTAAGCTCGTGCCTTTGTGTCTAAAAATTTCCTTGCCAAACTTTTACAAATCTCTACAATTTAAGTAATGAAAAAGAACACTTTTCTGACCGTAATAATATTATTGGTAACAGCCTGTGAAAAAGATAATATCAACGGTTCACAAAATGGGGATATAAATTACAAGCAGGAAATGCGGGACTTTGTCCGGGAGATAAGCCAGTATGCAAAGGCAATAGATAACGATTTTTTAATCATTCCGCAAAACGCACAGGAAATAGTAACCGAGGATGCAGAGCCAGATGGCTCTCTAATGACTGATTACATTGCGGCTATTGACGGTACGGGTATAGAGGATCTCTTTTACGGATATAATAATGATGATGAGCTTACTCCGGCGAACGAAAGAAATTATTTGATAATATTCTGCGACATTTTCGAACAAAATAATTTAGAAGTTCTTACGATCGACTATTGTAGTACTCATGATAAGATGGACAGTTCATATGCGTGGAACCATGCAAAAGGTTACATCTCTTTCGCAGCTCCGCAAAGAGAGCTAAACGTTATTCCTGATTATCCGCCGCAGCCTTTTAACGTTAACAGCGATGACATTGCTACGCTTCACGATGCCCAAAACTTTCTTTATTTAATAAATCCTGAGGAGTTTCCTACAAAACAGAGTTTTATTAATGCTGTTTCTGCTACTAATTATGACCTCATAATAATGGATTGCTTTTTTGCTGACCAGACCTTTTCCGGCAGTGATATTTCAAAGTTAAAAACGAAACAAAATAATGGGCAGCGACTTGTCGTAGCTTATCTAAGCATCGGTGAAGCTGAAGATTACCGTTATTACTGGCAGGCCGATTGGGAGAACAATCCTCCAGAGTGGCTTGGAGAAGAAAATCCTGCCTGGGAAGGTAATTTCAAGGTACATTACTGGGATGAAGATTGGAAAAATATTATATTTGGTACTGATAGTTCGTATATTCAAAAAATACTTGATGCCGGATTTGATGGCGCATATCTTGATATTATAGATGCTTATTATTATTTTGAAGAAAACGATTAAAATGAATATGAGAAAAGTATTATTTGTAATAATCTTCATCACGCTAAGTAGCTGCGAAAAAAACGGACCCGATCCCGCAGGTGGCGATCCTTCAAGAGATGATAATGGCATAACACTCGATATTTCGCTTAGCGGAAGCCTGCAAAATCCGGCATTCTCACCCGATGGCAATGCTATAGTTTTTACAAGGTTTAGAAATGGATATAACGAAGAACCTGCCGATCTCTTTATTTATAATCTTCAATCGGGACAGCTTACAACATTAGTATCAGACGGGAGCGGAAATGTGAACCTTCCGGGAGCGACGTGGAACGACTCCATTAACTCCATTGTCTTTTCTTCATCACGAGATCCACACGATGAAATCTATCTAATTCCGGAAAACGGAACAACTGAAAGTGAAATAAAAATAACAAGTAGAACAGATACTGTTGCCTATGAACCCTCACTAAGTCCGGATGGAAAATGGGTTGTTTTTGAGTCACACGAATTAGATGTGGAAGATAATGGAATTATTACCAAATTCAAAATCGATGGGAGTTCTGCATATATCGGGCTAACTTCTTCGACCGATGACTGCCGTCAGCCAAACTGGTCGCCAAACGGAGATAAAATTTTGTATCAAAAATTTGAAGCAGGGCAATGGGACATCTGGATTATGGATACAGACGGAACAAATAAATCTAAAGTAACTTCAGGAGAAGGCGATAAAACAGACGCTTGCTTTACACAAAATGGACAATATATCATATTTAGCACTGACTTTGAATTGGAGTTAGCAAATATTTGCAAAATCCCAATTACAGGTGGTACACCGGAACGACTTTCAAATTATAGTGGTTATGATGGAGCCCCTTCAATTTCTTCGGATGGCACAAAAATTATTTTTGAATCTTTTGACGGTTTCCCTGATGGCTCACAGGGAACGACAATAACAATTTTGAATTTATAATAAAAAATAAAGGGATCAAAGGTTCGAGGATTCCAGGATTCAAGTAAAAAAAACAACTATTACACATTTTAGTCCGGGACAAATTTGTGTAATTAGAAACAGAGGGGTAGGTCTTGTTTTTTGAAATTTTTACTAATTCACCAATCAACTAATTCACTGATTTACTATTCCCGCTGCCCGGGAAATGAAATCTTGACAATTTAACTAAAGTTTCGAGTTTTAAGTTTCGTGTTTCGTGTTAACAAAACAACAAACAAAGAGTCCTCTTTGTATTAACAGGGCAGACCTTAAGAATTAAGAATTATGAATTGAAACAATAAAGTTCTCCGTACCTCCGTGTGAATTAAAGTTTCGGAAAAAAAGGAATTTTTCGAGTTCTTGTGTATCTAATAGCAAAACAAGATAGAATTACTAAAAAAGTGAATCTCGAGTAGAGGGGTCAGGTCTTCTTTGAAAAGTGTCAAGGGGTGGGGTTAAATTAATCTTTTTTTACCTCCTGTTATAAATCAATATTAAAAATATCTCTGGGTGACTTTTTCTGTTTTTCTTATTCTTCTTTCGATGTCTTTTAGCATATCGTATTAAATAGAAGGCCGGTTCCCTATTCTTGCTTAAGAGCGCGAGGAAATTCCTCCGCTATACCTGACAGAGGGCAACCGACCTATTTTAT
>Ga0307438_1002254_pt1 | contig 11461 bp, 10 predicted proteins | sample SalMarWE160110MG_FD_202144 | JGI IMG/M metagenome (GOLD analysis project Ga0307438, IMG submission 202144) | Salt marsh sediment microbial communities from the Plum Island Ecosystem LTER, Massachusetts, United States - WE1603-110 | ecosystem: Environmental > Aquatic > Marine > Intertidal zone >...
AAATTGTAGGAAGATTTCCTATAATTACTACATTAAATAGGTTGTCTATTTCCGATCTAACTGATGTTTTGTGTAAACCTAATAATGCGCTGGTTAAGCAGTATAAACAACTTCTAAATTGGGATGGAATTAAGCTAACCTTTACCCGTCCCGCTCTGTATGAAATTTCAAAAAGAGCGTCGAGGATGAAGACAGGAGCCAGAGCATTAAGGGGAATAATCGAAGAATTGATGCTTGATTTAATGTTTGATCTGCCTCAGATGAGAAATATCGAGGGCTGCCGAATCACAAAATCAACAATTACAAAAGGTACACCTCCCCAGATAATTCGAAAAAAGAAAAAGGCTCAATGAGGCATGAGAGTATATTTTAGAAGGTAAATCTCCTTTAAAATGATTAGATGGTCTCCTTTTAGATATATATCTACTGTATATATTTTAATAATTTTGCTTGGTGCATTATTACTAAAATTCCCTGTTGCAAATAGAGGTCTATCTCTCATAGATTCATTGTTTACTTCGACTTCGGCTATATGCGTTACGGGTTTAATTGTTAAAGATACTGCTTTAGATTTCACTTTAACTGGTAAAGCGATAATATTGTTTTTAATTCAAGTTGGAGGTATGGGATACATGGCTGTGGCTAGTTTATTTATGACTATATTCGCTATTAAACCCGATAAAAGACAAAACATTGTAGTCCAACAGGAATTTGGTCTATTTAGTAGGGATAATACGTTAATGTTTTTAAGATTGGTAGTGCTGACCACTTTTATTTTTGAAATGTTAGGTTTTATTTTCTTGTTTCTTGGTTTTAAAGATAGCTTCAATGTTAACGAAACAATAGTTCATGCAATATTTCATTCCGTTAGTGCTTTCTGTAATGCCGGCTTTAGTTCTTTTTCCAATAACCTTGGATCTTTTGCAAATAACCCAATTATCGGGCTAACAGCTGCATTTCTTTTTATAATAGGAGGACTTGGGTTTATAGTTATTATAGACATATTAGAACGTTTAAAAGGAGAAAAAAGATATCTTTCAGAGCATTCCAGAATTGTAATTTATACAACATTAATACTTATTATTGTGGGTACAACCGCTATATACATATTGGAGTATGGAAATACCCTAGGAGATAATAAAATAATTTCTAAATTTATCATTTCCTTTTTCACTGCAACGACGCCCAGAACTGCCGGTTTTTCTCTTCTGAATATAGGAAGTTTGCTACCCACAACTCTTTTAATAATAGTAATGTTTATGTTTATAGGGGCTTCTCCCGGAGGAACCGGTGGAGGAATAAAAACCACTACATTTATAATAATTTCAAATTTCTTCACTTCAAGATTGAGGGGTTTAAAATCAGTAAATATCGAGAAACGTCGAATTCCAGAAGAACAGGTAAACAAAGCATTGACACTTTTTCTTATTTCGTTAATATTAATATTAATTATGATTGGGGTTTTAAGCTTTGCAGAAAGAGGAATAATTAATGAGAGGGGATTATTACCTATAGTTTTTGAAGAGGTTTCCGCTTTTGGGACTGTTGGTTTATCAATGGGTTCGTCTGTTCGTCCGTTACTATCGCTTTCTCACGATTTTACGGTTCTTGGTAAATTAATAATAATTATAACCATGTTAGCAGGAAGGATTGGGCCTCTCACTCTTGTAGCAACAGTTTTAAAGAAAAAAAGTGAAAGCTTTCAATATCCTCTTGCGAAGGTACAAATAGGATGATTGGAAAAACAGAAAAAAGACAATACTTTGTAGTAGTTGGTCTTGGGACTTTTGGTTTAACGGTAGCATCCGAACTCCTTAAGAGGGGTTGTCAGGTTACCGCTATAGACAAAGACGAGAAAAAAGTTGAATTGGCCTCTGAATTTGCTATTGATGTGATAATAGCCGACGGGAGAGATAAGAAACCCTTAGAAGAAGCTGGTGTTTCTTCAGCAGATGCCGCAGTCGTTTCTATTGGGGAAGACCTTGAAGCTTCCTTTCTTGTTACTCTTCATCTAAAAGAACTTGGAATACCATGGATTGTAACCAAAGCTTCATCTCCTTCTCAGGGAGAGATTCTTGAAAAAATTGGGGCTGACAGGATTATTTATCCGGAAGAAGAGATAGCAAGGAAGCTTGCGGATCAACTTCTTAATCCTTCCATAATTAATTATCTTAAACTTAATGATGCGGTTGGTATTTTGGAGTCAGAAACACCTGATCCTTTTATTGGCAAAACGCCTAAGGGACTTTCCCTTAGAAATAAATATGGATTGAATTTAATCGCTATAAAAAGAAAGGTGCAAAGAAAAAATGCTGAGGAAGTTGTTGAAGATTTGATAGTTGTTCCTTCTCCCGAGGAAAAAATAGAAGAAGGTGACACTCTACTTGTTATAGGTGATCATAAATCTCTTGAGAAGTTTAAGAAAATGCAGCGTACCGTAAATGAACAGGATGAAGATTAAAGACTTTAACATTGATAAGCTCCTTGAATCACTGCCGACGGGACTGATATTAATTGACCAAAATAAAATAATAATCGTAGCTAATCCTGAAGCAAAAAAACTTCTTGGTAAAAAAATAGAGTCTAAAAATATTGAAAAAGTTTGTGAGAGTGTTGAAGAAAATTTGTTCAATGATGTCCTTAGCGGGAAACATATCGAAAGAAGTGTATTTGAGTCAGGAGACTTGTTGATAGGTTTTAGCGCTTCTCCTGTTTATGGTAATAAGGGCAAGGTAGTAGGATCTTCAATTATTTTAAGAGATATAACTGAAATTCGAGAAATGGAAGAAGAACTCAGGAAAAAAGACCGCCTTGCTGCTCTCGGAGAAATGGTTGCAGGATTGGCTCATGAAATTAGAAACCCACTTGCTTCAATTAAAGCAGGTATTGAGTCGCTATCTTTCAGTGGATCGGAAAACACCAACAATTATAAATTTCAATCAATTGTATTGCATGAAATTACACGTCTTGAGAGAATTGTAAATGATATGACTTTATATGCGTCTTATAAAGATTTAGTAAAAACCAAGGTGAATTTAAAAAGTTTAATTGGTGAAACTTTGTTGATGTTTAGTCACGAGATAGCCGAAAAGAACATCCAGGTGAAGAAAAATTTGAAAGGAAATCTTGTGTGTTATGTGGATAGGGATAAAATTGTTACAGTTTTAAATAATTTGTTTCTTAATGCAATGGAGTCTATAGGAGAGAACGGTTTTATTGAGTTGAATATCAGAAGAGGTAAAAAAAATATGATAATTCAGGTCAAGGACGATGGAGGTGGTATTCCAGAAGACATTATACCTAAAATTTTTATTCCTTTTTTCACTACGAAAAGTAAGGGTACGGGTTTAGGATTATCGATAGTTCACCGGATGGTACAAAATCACAATGGCACTATTAGGGCTACCAATGAAGGAAAGGGAACTTGTTTTACTATAACTTTGCCAAAGGAAAAATAAGATGAGTGAAAAAATACTCATAGTTGATGATGAGAAAAACTTAGTTGAAGTGATAGAAGCTATACTTACGGAATTGAATAGCCAAGGAGAAGACTCTTATGAGGTTAAAAAAGCGTATAATGCAACTGATGCTATAAGTATAGCTATGGATTTTAAACCGGATGTTGTGCTTCTTGATCTCCGACTTCCTGATCGACCTGGTACTGAAGTTCTAAGTACTTTGAAAGAACAGGACAAGGAAGTACAGGTAATAATGATGACCGCTCACGCTTCCATAGAGACAGCAGTTGAGTCGGTTAGAGAAGAAGCTTACGATTATATTCAAAAACCCCTACCATCAAGAGGACATTTGCAAACCCTGGTGAAAAATGCCCTGGATAGAAGACATTTGCTTTTAGAAAAGAAAAAATTATTGATGGAAATATCGGATATTAACATAGCATTAGAGGAAGCAAACCAAGAACTCCAGGAGGCAAAATCACAGGTTGATGAAAAATTAAAAGAAAAAATTGAAGAATTGTCTTTATTGAATCAATTTTCTCAAGATCTTCTTAGATGCAATGATCTTTCTACTCTAATTGAACAAGTTCCTGAAGATGTTATGAAATTAACTTCTTCAGGTGGTGTAATTCTGATTTTAAAAGGATCAAATAAGGATGATTTCAGCGTTCATGCGACAAAAGGAGATGTTGAATTATCTACCGGGGATAAAATAAAAGTAGGAGAAGAGCCTTTTGGCCTTGTAAATAATAAGGGACCATGGGAAACAGAGGAATATATTTGTTCTCCTTTAACTTACATCGAAGATATTTTGGGTTTACTTGCGATAAAAAAGGCAGAAAAAGAAATATCTCCGGATCTTATTCAAACTATTACAAGCAATCTTTCAATGCGTTTATATAATGGTATGTTAAACGAGACTCTAAAGGCGAGCTATATTGAAGCTGTCCTTTCTTTCATAAAGTTTGAAGAATCGGTAAATCCGAAAATAAAAGAACATAGCGAAAGGGTTAGTAAAATTTCTTTAGAAATTGCAAGCAAATCAAATGTTCCTAAAGCAGAGTTGAATAATATTAGATTTGCAGCGCTCCTTCACGATTTAGGAAAAGTAGGTAAAGGAGAAATAAGTTCAGAGTTACTCAGTGCAAAGATAATTAGCCCTTTAAGATTTTTAAGTAAGAGCAGGAATATCCTTGAGCATTTATATGAAAATTATGATGGTTCAGGGAAGCCAGACGGTCAAAAAGATGATTCTATTCCTATTGGTTCAAGAATTATTAGGGTTTCTAATGAATTTGACGAACTTATCTCAAAGGGTGAAAGTAAAAAAGAGGTATTAAAGAAAATAGAAGAAAAGGCTGGATCTATTTATGATCCGGAAATGGTAAAGACTCTAAAAGCAGTGCTTAAATCTTAATAATGGTTAACATCTGTACAGTCGGACAATACTGGAAAGAAAAATTCGGGGAAAAAGTGTATAGAGTTGGCATTGATGGTGGTTTTACTTGTCCTACAAGAGATGGCACTAAAGGAAGAGGAGGTTGTTATTTTTGTGATGAAGAAGGTTCAAGAGCAAGCCACATCAGGCTTTCAGATGGAATAGAAAAACAAATCGAGTCTGGAATTTGCAAATTGAAGAAAAGAGGCCTAAATTGTTTCATATCTTATTTTCAATCTTATACAAGTACTTATGCATCGGTTGATATTTTACGAGAAAAATATATTATGGCACTTTCTCATCCGGATGTAGTTGGTATTTCCGTGTCTACAAGACCCGATTGCATTAATAAAGAAAATGTAAATCTTTTAAATGAAATTGCTGACGAACACTATACCATTGTTGAATTAGGGATACAATCGGCGCATCAGAAATCTCTTGACCTAGCTGGTAGGAAACATACAGTTAGTGATAGTGAAGAAGCTGTTTTGATGTTAAAACAAAGTGGAAAGATAGAAGTTATCGCTCATGTTATTTTAGGATTACCCGGAGAGACTGATGATGATATGGTTGAAACAGCCAGAGTTATTTCTAAATGGAAGGTAGATGGGGTAAAGCTTCATCACCTATATATTGTAGAAGGAACTCCTTTTTCTAAATTTTTTTTGAATAAAGATATCAAGGTTTATAAGAATCCCGAGGATTATGCTGAAATTGCGAAGAAGTTTATAAGAAACCTTTCCGATAATATAATCATACATCGTTTTTCTGGATATGCAAACAGTAACAGATTGATAGCGCCCGAGTGGACCCGAGATCGTCATATTGCAAGAAATCTTATACTTGAAATGTTCTAAAAGATGCTAAAACCAATGACTAGAAATGAATATATCAATGAAATGAAGAATAAACATTTAATAAAAAATTCAAATATTTGGAACTTTTATGTCTAAAAATCCGTATAGTAAGTTATGACATATATAAAATCAAAAAAAAATAAAAAGGATTATCTTATTTTCTTACTTGACAATAAACTAAACTTTATTACTCTCCCATATTGGGAATAAAATAGGAGTGGAATATGTTAATATTATTATTTTTATCTTATTCTTTAGGTGATTTAACAGATGATATTTCAGATTTCTGGGATGGATTAAATCGCGTTGGAGGTCCTACCGGATTTGAAATACTCCAGTATGACATGCATGCAAAGACCAACGGGACCGCTGGAAATCAATGGGAAGGAGGAGTTTACTCTTTATCATTAAACCCTTCTGAAATTATTTTTTCGTCTGAAAATATGGATAATAGATATAATTTTTCTTTTACTTATAGGAAGATTTTTTTGGACATGAACGTTAATTTTTTGGGTTTTACTAAAAAAATCGGTAATAACGCGTTTGGCTTTTCTTTCATAGGATTTTATCCGGGAGATATGGAACTTCGAAGGATCCCCGGTGAGCCAATTGGAACTTATGACGCAGAAAATACAATTTTCGGCATAACCTATGCCAGGGATTTTAAATCATTTACTGCCGGGGTTACTCTAAGGTCTTTAAGCGAAAGGCTATTTGAAGTTTCGTATTCGACTTATTCTTTTGATTTGGGAATAAGCCGGAGTTTTGTTGCTTTTAACGATAAGCCTTTTCGTCTGGATGTTTCCTTTCTTCATCTGGGTCCGAAATATTTTGATAAAGAATTCCGTTTGCCTCTCACATGGCATCTTGGATTAAAAGGAAATTTTCAAACATTATTCCTAGGTTTTTCGGTCAATAAGCCGTTGAATACTAAATTGCAATATACTATTGGGGCAGAGTATCTAATCAATGAATCTTTCTCTATTCGGGTTGGAAAGAGAGAGGATAATCCCTGGGAGGAATTTTCATTTGGTTTTGGTCTGCGTAATAATAACCTAGAGATTGATTATTCGTATTCTCCTACTATAATCAATAATCTTGAAGCTTCAAATCTTTTTACAATTTCGATAGGAATATAATGATTAAACATTTAGATTTTGAAAAACCTCTTGTTGAGCTAAGTGAAAGAATTGAAGAATTAAAAGCTCTTAATGGGAATATAAACGGTATATATCAGACTGAGTTGAAGAAACTAAATGCAAAATTACTAAAAATAAGAAAAGAAATATTTTCTTCGCTTACGCCCTGGCAGAGAGTAGAGATGGCAAGACATCCTAGTAGACCGTACACTAATGATTATGTAAAATATTTGTTTAAAGACTGGATTGAAATTCACGGAGATAGGAGATTCTCTGATGATAATGCTTTAGTAACAGGAATAGGCAGCCTGGAAGGTATCTCTTTTGTAGTTGTAGGACACGAAAAGGGAAGAAACATAAACGAAAAAATTAAAAGGAATTTTGGTAGTGCGCAACCTGAAGGATACCGAAAAGCTTTGAGGGTGATGAAGCTTGGAGGTAAGTTTAATTTACCAATTGTTTGTCTTGTGGATACGGCTGGCGCTTATCCGGGAATAGGTGCGGAAGAAAGAGGACAGGCTTTAGCTATAGCTGAGAATATAAAAGAAATTGCTGTTATTCCGGTTCCTATAATTGTAATAATTACAGGAGAGGGTGGAAGTGGAGGAGCTTTAGCTATTGGAGTTGGAGATAGAATATTCATGCAGAAATTTGCAGTTTATTCTGTTATCTCTCCTGAAGGCTGTGCTTCTATTATTTTTCGTGATCAAGAATATAAAAAAGAAACCGCTGGATATCTAAAAATTACAGCGGAAGATTTAAAAGAATTTAAAATTATAGATGGGATAATTGATGAACCAGAAGGAGGGGCACACAACGATCCTGAAGAAGCAGCACGTATAGTTGGAGAAACAATTCTTAAGACATATAATGAGTTGAAAGATATCGTAGGAGATGATTTAATAGAAAAAAGAATTGAAAAATTTTCTAAAATGGGCGTATTTGCAAAAGGATAAATGGCTTTAAGAGGAGATTTTAAGGATTTTGAATTAAACGATATCTTCCAGTTTATACATTTGGGAGGTAAGGATGGGGCTCTTCATCTTCAGGGAACGAATGGCGCTGGAGTTATTTTTTTCGAGCATGGTAATATTAAACATGCTGAAACCAGTAATCGTACAGGCACCGAAGCTATAAATATGTTTCTTAAATGGGATACTGGCACTTTTGAATTTATAGCCGGAGAAAGCACTGATAAAGAGACAATCAATCTTCCAGTCCACAGTGTAATTTTGGAAGCTGCAAGGCAGATAGATGAATGGAAAAAAATGGAAGATGTTATACCTTCCGTAGAGGTTGTTGTTGATTTTGAAGAAGAGCCAGATATTAGCGATATTGAGTTAAGGCCTATGGAATGGAAGGCTCTTTCAATAATCAACGGAGAAAAAACCATTAAAGAAATTGCTGATGAGCTTAAAATGAAAACTTTCGATCTTGCAAAAGTTCTTTACGGATTAGTGCAATCAGGCTTAATAAGGGTAAAAAAGAAATAAATCTGATCGAAGAAACTATTAAGATTTGTTGAAAGGAGGAAATTTGATTGAGAAGAAATGCATTTGCATTGCTGGGCATGCTAATTCCGGTAAAACTTCATTAGGAGAAGCAATACTGTATCAGGTGAATTTCACAAACAGATTGGGTTCTATTGATAATGGAACATCAATTTTAGATTATATGAAGTATGAAAAAGAAAGAAAATATTCGGTTAGCCTTGCTGTTGCAACCTTCGAGTGTGATGGTGTAGAAGTCGATTTAATAGACACTCCCGGATATCTTGATTTTCAAGGGGAAATGATTGCAGGTTTGAGTGTCTGTGATTCTGCCATAGTGGTCGTCGATGGCACTTCCGGTATGGGTTTTACAACGGGACAGGTAATTGAATATGCTAAAAAGAGAGGTATTCCCGTTTTGTTTTACATAAGTAAAATAGAGAAAGAGGGGATAGATTTTAAAAGTATTTTAGAAGAAATAAAAGATGAAGTAAAAAGCGGATTACTACCTCTTGTTGTTCCGCTGGTAAAAGATGGGAAAATAGTCGGAGTTGCAGATGTCTTGCAGTTAAAAGAATACTCATCAGGGGGAGAAAAGGAAATATCTTCTGATTTTGAAAAGGAGATAAATCAGTATAGAGAAAAATTAGTTGAAGCGCTTGCGGAAGTCGACGAAGAGCTTATGGAAAAATTTATCGAAGAGAAGGAAATTACCGATGAAGATTTAAAAAATGGGATGAAAAGGGGATTTCTTACAGGAAAACTTTATCCATTAATAAGTGCTGATTCGGTTTCACTTTTGGGTATGGACTGTCTTATTCAGTATGTTAAAAAAATTTTTCCATCGCCTGCTGATGCAAAACTTCCTTCTAAAATTGACTCAATTGAAGGCCCGACTATTGCCTTTTCTTTTAAAACTAAATTCGAGACTCATATAGGAGAATTGAATTTAATAAAGGTTTGGAGAGGCAAGATTCGATCGGGAGATACACTGATTAACACCGCAAATGATACTGAAGAAAAAATTAATCAACTGTTCGTAATGAAAGGTAATGAAAGAAAACAAGTAGATGAACTTAATGCAGGTTCGATAGGTGCTCTTGTTAAATTGAAAAACACCTCTGCGGGTGATACTCTAGCAGATCCTGCTAATCCAGTCAAATTAGATGCTGTAGAATTTCCCAGCCCAGTAGCAAAAATAGCTATTGAAGGTGAAACCGAGAAAGACAACGATAAAGTATCTAAAGGACTTTCTAAACTTAAAAAATCAGATCCCACTTTGAACTACAATTTTGACTCTGAAACGAAACAGTTAATTTTGGAAACCATGGGAGAACAACACTTGCAGTTTGTGAAATCATGGCTGGAAGACAATTTTGATGTTAAGCTTATAGAAAATAAACCGGGTATTCATTACAGGGAAACAATACAGAGGAAAGCAGAAGGGCATGCAAAATTTAAGAAGCAAACCGGCGGACGTGGTCAGTATGGGGAAGTCTTTCTGAGAGTTGAACCTCTGGATAGAGGTGTGGGTGCAGAGTTTGCAAATGAAATTAAAGGTGGAAATATTCCCAGTAAGTATGTTCCCTCTGTTGAAACTGGGGTTAACGAGGCGTTAAATGCTGGAATATTGGCGGGTTATAAGGTTATCGACTGTAAAATTACAGTTTATGATGGTTCTTACCATCCCGTCGATTCTTCTGACAACGCTTTTAAAAGAGCTGGTTCTATGGCTTTAAAAGAAGCTCTTTTGCAGGCTTCTCCGTTTTTGTTAGAACCTATACTTAAAGTTCAAACTGTTATAACAGATGAATACACGGGCGATGTAATGGGTGATTTGAATTCAAAAAGGGGTAGAATTCTCGGTATCGATGCTAAAGGGAAGTTTCAAGTAATAAATGCCTATGTTCCTGAGAAAGAGATGTTTAAGTATTCATCCAGACTGCGTTCTTTGACTCAAGGCACAGGGACTTATTCTGCTGAATTCGCTTTTTATGAAAGAGTGCCCGAGGAAGTTGGTCAGGAAATTATGTCGCAGAGAGAAAAGAAAGAAGAAAAATAATGTTTCTGCTTTTATTGGCTGTTTTCGAGGGAGAATTTCTTCTTGTAGGAGTAGATGCTGGAAGTTGGGGAAGGGGCTCCACGGGTATTGCCTATCCTACTACTGGCTTTAAGAATCCTGCTTCTTCACTTGTACTCGAACCCTGTGTGTATTTTACCGGTTCAAGAATGTTTGGTGATCTTGCCAATGTTTTAAGTGGAGGAATAAATCTAAGACAAAGCGATTATGGATTTGGATTTCACTTTGTTTTTCATTCGGTAGGAGATATACTTGATACAAGGAATGCCTGGGATGATTTAGATGGCGACGGATTGCCGGATCCCGGAGAAGAAATATATCCAGACTCAATAAGTAATTTCTCGGCTCGTGAAGGTGCCCTCTTGTCTTCGTATTCGAGACGGTTTGGTAGTTTTTCTGTAGGAATTGGTCTTAAGTTTATTTACAAAAGGATTCATGAAGCCGTTGCAGTTGGTGCTGGCGCTGATTTAGGTGTCATCTACCAGATGGGAGGATACTCGATAGGGGCTTCAATAAAAGATTTCACCTCTTCGCCATTATACTGGGATGGGAGAACAGAACATATTGAACCTTCTTATAGAATTGGGTGTGGGTTTACAAAAAAGATAGGGAACGTACCCGTTCTCATGGAAGTAAATCTTATTCAGGACGATTATGGATTTAATAACCATTTAGGAGTTGAAATAGGCATGAATGAGTGGCTTAAAGTACGCGCTGGATTTTTTAACAATCAGGTAACAACTGGTTTTGGAATCGAAAAACGGCCTTTTTTGGTTGATTACGCTTTGAACTTACACACCTATTTAGAATTGTCCCATAGAGTTTCTTTGTTGTATAAACTATAAAAACAGGTATCAGGTATTAGTTCTTAGGTTTTAGAGAAACAAAGAAATCTTTCTTTGTTTCTCTCTGTACACCGTATCTTTGTGTGAATTACAGTTCCGAGTTAAGAGTTTCTGGTTTCAGGTTAAAAAAATAAAAAAAATCTCTTAAATCTGC
>Ga0307438_1002263_pt1 | contig 11436 bp, 8 predicted proteins | sample SalMarWE160110MG_FD_202144 | JGI IMG/M metagenome (GOLD analysis project Ga0307438, IMG submission 202144) | Salt marsh sediment microbial communities from the Plum Island Ecosystem LTER, Massachusetts, United States - WE1603-110 | ecosystem: Environmental > Aquatic > Marine > Intertidal zone >...
GACCGATCCAGCTCGGCTATCGTTGCTTCGGTGAATTTGTCATTGCGATGCTGTTTGGCCTTTTCCCTGTGTATGGCTCGTACTATCTTCAGGCCGGTAGAATCGACACCATACCACTTCTGCCGGCAGTTGTCGTGAGCATATTGATATTTTTGGTGATTCTTATAAACGAGTTCCCTGACAGGCCTGCGGATGCGCAGGTAAATAAACGAACGCTTGTTGTCTGGCTTGGTGTGCCTGCTTGTGTCTGGATTTACAGAGTTTCGTTGTCGGTGACTTTCGTAGTGGCTGTGGTTATGCTTACCACCAGCTTGATGTTCTTCGCAGGCATGTTCTATTTCCTGACGTTGCCACTGGCTATATTCGCTATGCGATTAGCGAGCAAAGATGACTTGAGCAGACCCGGCTACTTTCGCGCTAGTCAGAGCACTGTGCTGTTGCACATAGTGGGATCGCTGGCGCTATCTGTTGGGATGCTTATGCGTACTGTTGTTGCTTAAAAAATATCTTATATCGCACATCCTCACTTATTTTAATTTCGGTGAGGCCTTGTGAAATCTTTGCGGTGAGTCTGCAAAACTTCTTTTATTGTATCAGCTTTATGATCTGTTCGAGGTCGTTGGGTGCTTCGATAGGTGGATTGCTGAATTGGCCTTGTTTTTCTTTATGGTAGTTGACCGTGACATTAGGGTCTTTTAATGGGTGCCCGGTCAGCACACAGGCGACACGTTGGTCCTTCTCAACAATGCCCTCAGATAGCAAATGCTTTAGTCCTGCAATTGTAGCTGCCGAAGCCGGCTCACAGCCAAGGCCGTATTTGCCTATGATTGCTTTGGCATCGCAAATCTCTTCGTCGCTGACCGCCCGCACGATACCATCACATATATCTATGGACCGCAGGCATTTCTTCAGATTGACCGGCCTGGCAATTTCTATTGCAGAGGCACATGTATGTGGAGAAAAGTTACGGGCAGTCAAATCCGCGTAATAATTATCAATAATTTGTTGATCGACACTTCCACTGTTCCAGATTAACTTTTTGTTATTAACCAAATCGGTCAGTGTATCGGCGCCGGTAGCGTTGATAATAGCCATTCGTGGTATTCGCTTAATCAAGCCAAGGTGCTTCAATTCATAGAAAGCTTTTCCAAAAGCGCTGGAGTTGCCGAGATTTCCGCCCGGAACGATTATCCAGTCCGGCACGTCCCATCCAAGGCCCTCTATGATTCGGTACATGATGGTCTTTTGACCTTCGAGTCGAAATGGATTCAGTGAATTTAATAAATACAAGCCCAGCTTGCTGCACACAGCCTGAACCTGCCGCATACAATCGTCGAAGTCACCTGCTATTTGAATAGTTTGTGCGCCGTAGTCCATTGCCTGGCTGAGTTTGCCAAAGGCTATTCTGCCGGAACCGATAAGAACTGTGCATTTCAGGCCGCAGCTATGAGCGTACAGTGCTACCGACGCGGATGTATTGCCGGTTGAAGCGCAAGCGCAGGATTTTGCCCCTACCATCATCGCATGGCTAAAGGCCGCAGCCATGCCGTTATCCTTGAACGAGCCGGATGGATTGAGACCCTCGTATTGCAGATATAAACAGTCGGCTTTCATTCCCAGGTATTCTGCTATAGCGCAGTTTTGTTGCAGGATTGTCTGAGCCTCGCCGATAGTTACCTTGTGCTGGTCGGGACAAAAATCCAGCAGCTCGCGGAACCGCCATACTCCTGAAAAATCCAGCCGATTGCCCCTGTTAGCCCAGCGCTTCGCAAAGTCACTGAGCTTGTCAGGAACTTGGACTCTATCCCAGTTGTATTGCACATCCAGCAGCTCACCGCATTTGGGGCATTTGAACAGGCTCTGGCCACAGTCGAACTCTGCCCCGCAATCCGGATTTATACATCTTTGATACGCTGCGTCATTACGCTTTGATGAGCACATCAGTAAAAAATCTCACAAATGAAAGTCTTGCCTTTTTCAGTACTTCGGCTTCATCAATGCAGTTCTTAACTGCTGCTACCAGATAATTATAAACGTCGATTCTGGTTTTTAGTATAGAAATTGGCTTTGATTGGATTTGTTTTTTTTGGAATCTGGATGCCGGTTCATTTTCATATTCCTTTTTAGAATAGAAGTTTAAGTTCATTTGGGATTTTCGGAAATTGGCTTTGTTTTGCATATTAATCGTCGCTCGTCGCTCGTGTCTCGCGAAGCGTACAGCGTATAGCGTATAGCGTACAGCGTATAGCGTTGGGCCGGTTGGCGAGTATTTGGGCTTCGGTAGACATGATTAGCCCCCCTTTCTTATTGATTATTGATAATTGATTATTGATAATTGACCATGAACCATGAACAACGAACGATGAACTACAAACTATGAACTCTGAAATGTTTAGTTATCTTCGCCCCGACAGAGGCGGGCAAGCTCTCGTGGCGGTTTATCGTTTGCCTGCTGGCAAACATGCGGGTATTTTAACACACTTTCATACAAAAATCAACCAGAAAATCGTTTTTTTTGGCCGCTCTGAGCGCAGTCTATCAAGGATTAATCCATATCCATATTTCCAGTTTTCGCAATAGTCGTTATGAAAGTTTATTCAACAGTTTATAAAACTTGTTCTTTTGGCACTCCTGTTTGATTTCAGAACGATGTTTCAATCCCACTTTTGTAAGGGGAATGTTGAAATATAATGCAAAGACTAAATCGTCAATATAGTCTTTTACGTCTTCTTGCTTCTCAAAGTCAATAGCAAGCAAAGATTTTAATTCTGAAAGCTTTATCTGGTCATGTTCAAATTCTAATTCACCGCTTCTGTATTTATCGATGACGGTTTTTTCAACAAGCTCTTTGTTACTCTTGATTTTCAGCTTTTTTTCTTTTTTATCCTTTCGTAAAACAAGGTCGTTCGCCGTGACTGATACAGCATCAAACTTCTGCATCATAACTTGTGAAAAATCAATTAAATCAGCAAGTTTTACCTGCTCTAAATCGATCATTTCTTCAGTCTGTTTTATAATTTCATCCTTAATATGCTGATTGCTATCAAAAATTCTGGGAACACGAAGAAATTCTTTAATTGATCTAATTCCAATTAAAATATCTTTTTCACTTTCACTTTTTAATAAATTATTAAATACAAATCGGTTACATTTAGAGTTCAATAGAGACAGGATATATTCTATTTCTTTCTTGTTTTCAGATGAGATAACAATCCAATTAAAATTAACCATTATGTTATCTTCAGAGAAATAGAATTTTTTAGTATTCATATATCTCCAAATAATCTTATACTTTTTCTCATAAACATCTATACCCTGACTGCCTTTTGGAAATCGAAGGTCTTTTTTAAAAATAACATTATTTGTAACATCTAATTTAAGTTTATCTTTATGGGTACTTACGAGGTGGTAAAATTCTTTGTCTGACTGGACTCTATCCAATTTTGTGATTTTATCTTTAGCAAAAACTAGTCCTTTATCGAAGTAAAAAACTGAATTGAACTTTGACTTTGATAACTCTGGCATCCTGTAAATATATATTGTCTCGTTTCTTATATATTGTTCTATAAAATCGGATGTTTTTTTATCATGTTTTAGAAAATTCCAATTTACTACACTTTGTAATAATTTTCCTTGCAAGATTTTCTTTTTGCTAATTTTCCTGCCAGAAATAATATTTTTTAACGTCTCTACAACAGTATCGTTAGGATTTTTATAATTTACGATTTCAACTTTATGAGTTGCGTTTGGGATTTTTCTTTTTGTCACAAAAATCAAACTGGAAGTAGCAACCGGCTTATCTTGTTTTATGCCCCGACCAACGAACATCTTTCCTTCAAAAGTTACAATCTTTTCAATAGTAGTAAATTTTGCCAAATGATAACGGATAACATCTAAATCTCCAGATGTTAAGATTGTCTGAGGTATAATATAACAAAGTTTTGCGTTATCTTTTAATAATGCTAAACCCAATGAGACGAAGAAAGCATAAAGATTTGGTTTTGGAGCGTAAGCTTTTATTCGCCCAGGGACAGTGTTTAAATTTACCCCATAAATATTGCTCATCTGAATCTTTTTTTCTTGAATTAGTTTAGTGATTAAAACTTTCTGTTTGCAACATTCGTTATAGCCCACGTATGGTGGGTTTGCTATTACAAAATCAAAACGGCGTCGTGGACAGCGAGGGCGACTCTCTAAACTCTCCTTCATTTCTTTCAGGTCGTCCTTATCTCGAACATAACTAACATAGCCGAGATCTAATTTCTCCTTGAAAAGAAAACCTTGACCATTGTTTTTCTGGACGGCAACATCAATATCATGAATAGTATTACGAAGTGCGGTATCCATAAATTCAGCGATGCTGTCCCTTGTCTTAAAAACCTTAATTTTCTTCTCTATAGGATTGTTATATTTTTCATTGATTATGAGCGGAAGCATCCTCATCAAAATGTTCATTTCAGCCAGATAAAGAGGAAATTCAGCGATATCAAGACCAAATATATCTTTGTTCACCAGTTCTTTAACTTTCTTGACACGCTGTTCTGAATCATGCCCTATCGTCCTTATAAGCGTATCAACAGCCGAATAAAGAAATGTACCGCTACCACAGGCAGGGTCAATGAGAGAGATTGTGTTCTTATCTGGTGTGATTTTGCTTTTAAGATTTTCAGGTGTGTAGCCAACTTGTTCGAGCATAAAGTTTACAACTGCGGGGTCTGTAAAGTATTGGCCTTTTTTCTGGTCTTCGTATAAAGCCTTTAGATAATTCTCATAAATATACCCGAAGATTTCATTGCGAACTTCAGCAAAATTATACTTCTTTATAAAAACAAAGATATCAAGCCACGGGGAAACATCGTGCAACTCACTTAAAGTCTTATGGAGAATGTCCCAAAGTTTGTTCCTAATAAACTCTTGCTCTTTCGAAAATGGGCGATAAATATTCTTGGATATCGTAGCAGAAATTCCATCGATACTGCCTAATACATCTTTGAATCTATCTTGTTTCAAATGACCATGTATTGCTTCCACTAAAGTTTCATATTCTTTCGGAAAATCATCAAATTCATTATCTACCAGGGTCTTATACAATATAAACTGAATTATATAAGCGTATGTAATTTCAACGGCAGTTTTTGTCCTTTCTTTTTGCGGCAAGCCATTTAAGTAACCCTCAATGTCAAGTTTATTTTTGAAGCTTGCAATGAGCTTAGTGATATCCTCGAAAAATAGCTGGCGATAGTCCTCAACAGGTAATTGCTCGGTTTCTTGCAAAAGCGAATGTTGCCAACGTTTTTCAAAGAAAGACAGATAATATTTTTCTGGCTTTATATATTCGCGCCAGAACTCTAAGAATAGGCCTGTATTGTCGAGAATTGTCTTTAGAGTGTATTCTCTATATTCGTTATTATTATAAAATTGCCAGGTATAGCCATCCGTTAGAATTCCGTATTTTTTATCTAAATCGATTTGGTATTGAAACAGTTGACTTCTGCCAGCGTCTATATTCTTGTATCTTTCCACTTCTACCGGAATTTTAATTTGAGGTGTTATAAAAATAGTGATATCAGGCTGGTTTCTACCTTTGGATGTTTTCTCCTCCAAAAATTCGTTTTTCCTGTCCTCTAATTTTGTAGAATTGAGCCCGACCTTTAGCGCAAAGACTTCGGGTGATTTTAATACGTCTTTAACAAATATCTGGACGCCGGTGCCAACCTCTCTAACTTCGTAAAAAGTCTTTTCTTTGCGCCATTTTGTACGAAGTTCCGGAATAAACAACAGTCCTTTAGACATATCAGTCCTTTTTTGCTCACCTTTCGATTACAGAATATCCAAAACCACAATTCCCGTCAATTCTAAAAATCCGCGTAATCCGTGGTTAAATAGTTTAGCAGCTGTTGATTTTTTCTATTAAGCCCGGCAGCTCGGCAAGTTGTTTTATCTTCTGGATTCCTTTCGGAACTTTTTGGCCGGTGTTGGTGTGGGCCTCTTTTAAGACAGCATGCATGCCAGTTTCTATCGCAGGCTGGATATCCTTATCGATTCGGTCTCCTACAAATAGAATTTTTTCCAAAGCCTCGCCGATCCTCTCGGCGGCAATTCTAAAAATCTGAAGATCGGGTTTTCTAAAATCAAATTCGTATGAATAAACCCGAACGGTAAAGAAGTCTAAAATACCTAATTGTCTTAGATGCTTTTCCAGAGAACTGCGATTGACAAAAGTGTTTGAGACTATGCCGAGCTTCAGCCCCTTATTCTTAAGCTCGGTCAGTATCTTCTTCATGCCCGGTTCGACCTCGGCAACCTTGCTCAACGGTTCATACCAAAGCCATGCCAGGTGCTGCCACTGTTCAGAGTTGAGCTTTACTCCCTTCTTTGTGCCAATCTTCTGCAGCAAGGCCAAGGCGTCGAAATCTTTACCGGTTATTCTCGAAAACAGGTCCTTTAAGTGTAGACGAATAAGGTTCCGCCACAAATAGAACGTAAATCTGCCGACCGGTTGACCCTGTTCTCTAAGATAATCGTATGAAGACCTGGCACCTGCCGCAAACAGACGGATCGTATCGATCTTGCCAAAGTTTAGCAACGTGTCACCCAGGTCAAACAGCACTGCTTTGATCTTCGTGTCAGACATAGTTTGTGCCAATGCGTAAATACGTGGATGAGTGTATGTGTGCGTACTCAGTTTTCTTTAGTAGTTCAGGAATCCATTCTTCTATCATCTATTTCCTCAGCGGAGGTACATCCTTGCCAAATGCTTCGTGGACCCATTCGAACATCTCGTCGTCCGATATTATCGATACCCTGTCCGCGGTATACTCGGCGTCTATTCTGTCCTTTATTTTAGTAACACGAGGGTCGTGCTTGGGAATCTCAATTTCGTATCTGGCTTCTATCCAGTGTTTAATGCCTGCTGCTCCACTTTTGTCTGTAATCGCCACACTAACAGGTCGGTTTAGCAGTTTCTGTGTGTTAAAGCAGTTATATATTTCCTCGTTCTTTAGCAGGCCATCTGCATGAATGCCGGCACGTGTGACATTGAAGTCCCTGCCGACCAGAGGATAATTTCGTGGGATATCAAATCCCAGCTCCTTTTTAGCATATTCAGCAAGCTCAGTTATAGCTGTATAGTTAACTGCCTTTGTCATGCCCTTTAGTTGAGCATGTTCGACCAGAAGACCCTCAAGTGGTGGATTGCCCGTGCGCTCGCCGCTACCAAATATCGCGGCGTTAGCTGCGCTGCAGCCGTACAGCCAGGCCGTAGCAGCATTTACCAGTACCTTGTGGAAATCGTTATGACCATGCCACTCAAGTTGTTCCGATGGCACTCCTATTTGCCGAAGTCCGTGGACAAGCTTCGGGACGCTCCTTGGCAGAGAAGCTTGTACCCATGGAAGACCAAACCCAAGCGTGTCACAAAGCCGAATTTTGACAGGTTTATTATACTGCCCCGACAGCTTCATCAATTCCGCTGCAAAAGGCAGAACGAAGCCCTCATAATCGGCTCGTGTAATGTCCTCAAAATGACATCGTGGAAGAACACCATGGTCCAGGGCAGCCTTGGCGATATCAAGGTAGGCGTTCATGGCCTGCGCCCGTGTCTTTCGCAACTTCAGGAATATATGGTAGTCACTAGCCGAGGTAAGAATGCCGGTTTCGTTAAGGCCTACCTTTGAGATCAATTGAAAATCGTCTGCAACCGCCCGTATCCAGCCGGTAATCTCAGGATATTTGTAGCCACGCTCTTTGCACAACTCGACGGCTTTTCTGTCTCGCTCTGAGTAGAGAAAGAATTCGCATTGTCGGATCAAGCCGGTTCCACCATCTATCTCGTGTAGTAAATCATATATCCGCAGAATCTGCTCAGGCGTGTAAGGTGGCCGAGCCTGCTGACCATCGCGGAATGTCGTATCGGTTATCCAGATGTTCTCCGGTATATCCCGCTCGATGCTCTGATTATCAAACACTGACCTGGGGAACTCATCGTATGGAAAAGTCTCTCTGTACAGATTGGGCTTGCTCACATCTTCAATCTTAGGGTTTCTATTTGTCATTAGCGATCTCCGACATATCCCCTGATACTAAATTTTCACTGATGTTCCTGTCAGCTAACATGGGCTGCAATATGCCCACGTTTGTACTGTATACAACAAATAGTAGCCGAGGTGGGATTCGAACCCACACGCCCTTTTCGGGCAGGGGATTTTAAGTCCCCAGCGTCTGCCATTCCGCCACTCGGCCCGGCTCAATACATTACTGTAATTGGCCAAATTTTGCAAATTGTTTCACCTAAGGGCCGCAAACTGCATCTGCAGCTTCTATAACCGGTTTGGCCTAACTTCTTTTTTACACTCGGCTTGAAGATTTTTGTTCAGGGATTTTTATCGGCTTTTCTGAAAAGTGCTATCACAAAAGGCGGGAGGGCAAAGACTTATCGGCGTAATCTTCTTAGAAATGACCACGGACTGAATCGCGATAATAAAGCCGCAATGTACTCTATAGCTTGGGCGATCTGGATACTGCGTTGCAGGCTTCTTATTTGCGGATCATCGCTTGATAAGCTGCTTGCTTTGGTTATCCTTTCAGTGGCGCTGGAGAATTTACCCATCATCAGATAGACATAGGCTGAATCTCGCAGGGCTTCGATATGTTCGCCGTTCAGATCAAGCGTGTGCCTGAAGAATTCTGCAGCGTCACTAAACCGGCCCTTCTCGATACTAATAAGCCCCAGGTAATAGTGGGCATCGGGATTTGTACAGTCAATATCTAAAGCTCTGAGCAGGCAGTGCGTTGCAAGATCAGTCTCGCCGATCGTTAGGAACATTGAGCCTATGGACACTAAAGTACCTGTATCTTCGGGGTTGAGCTTCAGTTCAGCAATTAAATAGGCCTTTACCTTTATTTCCTGGTCTTGCATTAGTGCGTACTGAGCCAATCTGTAACGAGGACCACGCAGTTTACCGTCTTCTTGGATTGCCTGATTAAATAGCTTGGCCGCGCACTCGTAGTCACCGCAATTAAAAGCAATCTCTCCCAGGTGAAGCAGGGCGGTCGGAAAACCAGGTTTCAGTTCGAGTATCCTGTTGAATTTTTCCTTTGCGGATTCGGTATCACCAAGCTCGAGCAAAAATAGAGCAAAATCAAGAATGACATCCACATCGCCCGGACTGACGCGGAGCTCAGCCAGGAATTGCTCGCGGGCACGCTCGTTTTCGCCGTTGGACCAATAGGCTTGAGCGATTCGATAATTTATTTGCGGATGGCTTGGCTCAATTTCCGCTGTTCGTTGCCAACAACGAATGGCTTTTCTATACTCCCCACGAGCAAAAAGGCTATTGCCAATGTTGTAGTAGCACAGCGCACAATATGGATTTATCTGCTGGGCGAGGTAGAACATCTGTTCGGCCAAATCGTGCAGGCCCATTTCCGTGTAGGTAATGATACGATTGCAGTAACAAGGCTCAAATTGGGAGTCGAGTTCTTGAATATACTCAAACGTTTCAATTGCCCGATCATAATACCCAACACGCGTATAATCGATAGCAAGTGAGTTCAATATCTCTAAATCATCGGGATTCAGTTGCAACGCAATCTCGTATTCTTTTATCGCATCATCGAACCGGTTCATAGAATCCAGAGTCAAGGCCTTGTCGAAATGCCATGCACTATTGGCGGGATTTATCTCAAGAGCTCCGTCGAGTTCTTCGAGTGCCTGTGGCATTTTGCCATCTTCGTATAGCTCAAATGCCTCGTGGGCTTTACTCTCGGCGTTGTCGTATGAATTGAAATCCGTACCTTCAAAAAGCATAGTCGTACCTCACCTTGCTTGGTTGCTTTGCAACCCAGCTAACCCAACGGTGTTATCGCCAACAAAGTACCGTTGCCTTAGTGGTTTCTTCTCGGTAGCAAGGCTTTTTGCCGACAGAGAAATCAAGCCGACGGTTTATCTATAAGCTCTTAAATAGGTGCACGTTAGCTCGACAGGGCAAGCTGACTCATCTTGTAACTACAACACAAGTTGGTGTTTTTCTGGAAAGCTCTCGGTGATAGTCTTATAATGTTAGGACACTTGTGTATCGTAAATGTGCGCTAGGCACAGACTTAACCGCGAATAGCCATTCGTAATTGTGGCTTTGGAGAAGTAAAACATGATCAAGCAAATAAAAGGGCAGGTAACAGTCGGTAAAGGCAATTATGCTATCGTAGTAAGCAGGTTCAATGAATTCATAACATCCAAACTTCTTGCTGGTGCTATAGATTGTTTGCAACGCCACGGCGCGACCGATCAGCAGATATTTGTCGTTTGGGTGCCCGGTGCCTGTGAGTCAACACAAGCCTGCAAAAAGCTCGCCGTCAGTGGCAAATACGTCGCAGTAATTTGCCTGGGCGCGGTCATAAGAGGCGGAACCACCCACTACGAGGCCGTTTGGCAACAAGTGGTTCGTGGTATAGGACAGATAAACTACGATTCAGACGTGCCGGTTGTATTTGGCGTGCTGACCTGCGAAACGCTTGAGCAGGCAATAGAAAGAGCCGGAACTAAGATGGGTAACGCCGGAGCTGACGCTGCGACGACTGCTATGGAAATGACCAGCGTTATGCAACAGATTTAGCTTCAAAGTACAATGCTTAGTAACGTAAGGTAAGCATTGTAAAAGTTAGGCAAACTTTAGCCCATAAGACCTGTGAAGAAATATTTGATTTTGGTGGGGCAAGCCCCACCCTACTTAAGCACAAACTTGTAGGCCGGATGCAAGTGGACAAAAGGACTAAGGCCAGAGAACTGGCAATGCAAGCTTTGTATCAGCTTAATGTCCAGGGGTCTGAATTGCTTGAACGCTTATATGACGATTTCTTAGTGGAGGCAGAAAAAAACGATTTTGTGCGCAAATTGGCTTTTGACTGGACAAGGGAAGCCTGGGAAAACATACAACAGTGCGACAAACTAATTACTGATTCGACTATAAGATGGCAGTTCTCGAGGTTGTCACCTGTTGACAAAAGCATCTTGAGATTGGCGGTCTATCAATTGAAATTCTGTCCTGATATTCCGCCGAAGGTTGTAATAAACGAAGCCATCGAGCTTGCCAAGAAGTTCAGTACCGAAAAGTCAGGGTCTTTTGTTAACGGCGTACTCGACGCTGTCTTAAAGAAACTCGAAAATCGTGCCTTGTGAAATGCGCAGAGGCTTAGGTGGGCATCCCTTTGGGACAAGCTTTAGCCTAACAAATAAAAAAATATAAAATTTAGGTGGGGCACTCGTCTTGGTGAAGGCCAGGCCGGAGTTGGAAGCCCCACCCTACTAAACCGGACAAAGCCGACAATAAATTGATTAATTGCCGTGTAAACAACCGACTTATTAATTGCTTAACTGCATTGGAAAAATACGCATAGCTAATAAGCTGCAAAAATGAGAAGGATTGCAGTATTAAACCA
>Ga0307438_1002270_pt1 | contig 11385 bp, 12 predicted proteins | sample SalMarWE160110MG_FD_202144 | JGI IMG/M metagenome (GOLD analysis project Ga0307438, IMG submission 202144) | Salt marsh sediment microbial communities from the Plum Island Ecosystem LTER, Massachusetts, United States - WE1603-110 | ecosystem: Environmental > Aquatic > Marine > Intertidal zone >...
CCGAATACTGGAATGGCTGTAACTCTGGATATAGGAGATGTGAACAACATTCATCCGCCGAATAAACAGGCTGTCGGAAAGCGGCTTTCTCTTTGGGCTCTTGCCAAGGATTACGGAAAAAACGACATCGTTTATTCCGGTCCGATTTACAAAGAAATGGTTAAAAAAGGCAGTAGAATAACATTATACTTCGACCATATTGGAAGCGGTCTTAAGGCAAAAGGAGATACGACGCTTACGGGATTCAAGGTTGCAGGGGAGGATAAAGTATTTGTAGACGCAGAAGCCTATATAAAAGGGAATACCGTGATAGTTTACAGCAAGGAAGCCTATGATCCGGTTGCAGTTAGATACGCTTTCACGAATGGCTCGGAGTCAAGCCTCTTCAACAAAGAAGGGCTTCCCGCTTCTTCATTCAGGACCGATGATTGGGATGAGTGAGAGGGGTTTCTGATCATCAATCTTCTTTAACAATAGAAATTAGATGGAATCGATTGTGAACAACGTCGACTTGTTCTAAGCACAAGTTATTACCGTTAAGTGCGTAATCGAATCCTCCGTCCAGAATTAAAGTCCAATCAAACTCAGCTGTATGAGGAACCATATCATTCAATATCATTGTTTCCCCCATAATAAAGTATTCTCCGCCGCCTGACGGAGGCAAAAGATATTTCTCACCATCACAGGAATAACTGGTATCGGTAAATATAAATGTAACAGGGCCGCTTTCAGTAAATGCCCAATCTGTATTGTAATGATGCGTGATTGAATAAATTCCGTTGTAAGTTCCTACTTGGAGGATCTCATATGAGATAGATTTATTGCAATTAAGGCAACAGATTAGGATAAGTATAAATATAAAAAATATAACATTTTTCATAATAACATTTATATAAGTTTTAGATAAAATTTCATAAATTTAGTTCCCTGAAAATGCAAGTAATTCTATCTTGTGATTAAATTGTCAGATAGTATTTAGTTATCTTTATTTATTTTCTCATAATATTTATAAAGTCGCTTTCTGATATCGGGGGTAAGATTCTCCTTTCCTATTTTATCAACAATTTTCTCCAACTCATAGGAGTGATAATCCAGCATAATTTCCCCTTCGGACAATAAACCTCTGAGGAAAATATCTAAAGATTTTAAAAATCTCATGCGACTCATATCTTCCTGATTCTGGGCTTCGTAAACTTCTCCTTCTTCTTTTAATAAAGTTGCAATTATTATACATTTATTTACGTCCGGGACTCCATCTATTGAAATAATTGAAATCAAATCATCTGTGCTAAAAGAATTTATGAAAAGAGAATCAAAGCCCAGAAGCTCATCGTATGTTTGGCCGATTAGAGAGAGTGCCTCTTCGTAATTTTTATCCTCTTTTAATTTTAAGAGTTTGCTTACAGCTTCAGCAAACTGTTCTATAAGCCGCATCAAATAATCTCTTCTAATCATAAAATCCTTTTAATTGTTTAAATATGGCTAACTCTTATTTTTCACTATTTTCATCCATAAATTTAATTATGCCGTTTAATCCAGGAGCGTTTAAAGTATGTGGAAATGTAAGGCACACACAGGCGGCAACAGCCGAGGCAAAATCCACAATTGATCTATCGTCCCATGATTTTAGCAAACCGTAAATAATACCCGAACGAAACGAATCACCTGCTCCTGTAGTATCTACCGGTTTAATTTTATAAGGTTTAAATTTATTGATATTTTGGCTCGAACGCGCATACCATAATTCCTCGCTCCCAAAAGTAAATATTATAAGTCCCTTACAATATTTTTGATAATTTTTAAAGATGTCAATCATATTTTCACCGCCATAAGCTTGATCACGCAATTCGTGTGAAATTATTACTGCTTCCGCATTTTGAGCAATAAAATCATCATACTTGCAGTCAAGAGTAACATAAGGTTTTTGATTCTTTACGCATAGCTCCGTTGCGAGCAAGGATTCATCTCTAAAATAAGGATCCAGAGAAACAAACGTCGCTTCTTTAATATCTGTTTCTTGCGCCGTATTCCATTGTTTCTCTCCTCTGTGAAAACTCGCGTAGTTGCCGAATACCGTGCGAGAAATTTTATCGGTAATAACAATCTCTTCTGTCCCGTAATTTTCCTTTACTGTCAATCGTGTAATATCGATATCAAAAGATTTTAAAAGCTCCTGTATTTTTTTCCCGTTTTTTTTACTCAACCAATTGCCATCAAGTTTTGTTTTTATTCCCAGTTTTGATAACATAATTGCCGAATTAGCCGCTTCGCCTCCTATAGAAAACAAAGATTGATCAAATTCCGCGTATTCGTTCGGATGGGGAAAGACGAAATCGTCATCCAATACATAAACCGTACTCATAGAAATCATACCATAGAGATAAACTTTATCCACAAGGAAATTCTCCTTTTAAAATATCGTTTGCATTAAATGGACATCTAACTTTTTTTCGAATTTATATCCCACTTCCTTCATAGTCCCAATATCTTTGAATCCTAGTTTTCCAAATAAATTTAAACTTACTTCGTTTTCCGAACAGATTTTCGCAATAGCAGTATGAAGTCCCATTTCAGGGCCTTTTTTCAATAGTTTTTCGACTAATTTTCTACCAATTCCCTTTCCGCGAAATTCTTCTTTTATGTAAACTGCTATATCCGCGGTATTTGAATATGCACTTCTGTCAGACCAGGGACTTAAGGAAGCCCAACCGACTACAACATCGTTTCCCACGGCAACGATAACAGTATATTTACCGGTGTGTCTTTCGAACCATTTTTCCTGTTTGCCAATTGATTGGGGCTCAACATGAAATGTCGCAGTGGTGTTCAAAACTGCATCATTATAGATTTCGGTAATTGAAGGTATATCATTTTTTGTGGCAGCCCTTATCTTAAGCATATACAATGAATTTATTGTGTTGCAGGAGGTAATGCGGATTCATGGAAGCATATAACTTTCAACATAATGTAAAACATCAAAGCCTTGTTATTTTTTATTACGAATTATTTCAAGGCCTATTATACACCCCGTAATCGGAGTTCTTCTTAAAGCCACAAAATCATTATCTTTGATCTTTAAGTAATGATTGAGGCCTACATGATGTATCTTTTTATCTAATATAATCATACATATTGGCAAATAAGAAGAATAAAGGGGATCGTCTGAACCTTTTTTTGCAACACCTTTATAAGTTTTAACTATACCATTTTTTATATCCTGTGCACACTTAACAAAGAAAACAAACAACAGGAAAGCGATTAAGGTAAATATAATCGACGAAAAGATAATGATAAGGTCAATTTCTTCGGAAACCACTATGCTGCTTTTCATAAAAACAAAAATGGCTGCAATTGCGATTAAAAGTACTATACAATTACGGGCTAATTTAAGTCGTTCGATAAAAGTTAAACTTTTGCTAACGATAGTTCCATGAAACAAATTTAAATCAGCATCGGCCCTTACTGTAACTTTTTCAGCCCTTTCACTTTTTTGCGCTTTTATGCCTTTTTTTGTTTTACTAATTTTTTTGTTGGTTATACTTTTTTTACTCTTCTTGGGTTTTTTAGCTTTTTTCCCTTTTTTGTTTTTTTTCTCCTTTTTATCTTTTTTCATTTATCCTCTTTAATGATTTAATGATTAAAAAACCAAGTGTTATAATGACAAAAGCGACCATTGGCCAGATAAAAAAAGTTTCGTCTTCTTTGATTACTTCTTTAACCCTGCTGAAATCCTCATTAAGTTGTTCTCTCTCTAAGTCTACCATAGTGCTTTTTTCGGATTCCATAAAGGGGAGCAATCTCTCGAATTCATATATAGGGTTTTTTGCATAAGCATTTCCGTAGAATAGGTAATATTTTTCGTTCTTCTTTACAGGGAAATAAATAAATTGCTGGTTACCTTTAATGGATATATCATCGATTTTAAGCGGAGGGTCATCCTGGTTGTATATTATTAATTTTAAATATCTATTTCTGGATTCCGGTAAACTTATAACATTGTTTTTATTTTCTTTATTATACCTGTATATAACCGCGGAGTTAAGGCGCTGCCAGTCTTCCGCATTATCCGAACCAAAAACCCAAACACTTCTGTGGTATCCCGGTGATGCAAATTTGAGGTTTATTTCGTTCTTTGGAATATTTTTATAAATAACATCGAGAATAACCTCGGTTCTTTTTTTCTCAAGATTTTCCTTTCTCGATAGTATTTTAAAAGGTATATCGTCGAGTGGAGCCTCAAAAACCTTTTCATCGTAAACCCAGCACTTGTTTATTTTAAGGGGTTTTTCTTTTTTGTTCCATATAACAATTTTATAAAATCTCCTCTTCGTGTCGGGAAAATTTATATCGGTTAATGACGTTCTGTAATCTTCGGTGTAAAAACTAAAAATATTAGCGTTATCTCTAATCTTCAACCAATTTATACCATTGTCACTTCCCCAGATTTCAACTTTTCTCCTGAAATTTTTATCTGGAGTTGCTATATGTAGTTTGTTTATAATTTGGTCTTTCTCCGTCATGTCGAGATAAAATTCCGTGTATGCGTCCGGCTTATGGGAAACATTGTATAGTTTAGGTTCAAAACAAACCGTTTCTTTCTTACTTTCCACTACTTTTAATTTATAAGGGATTTCTTCCCCTTTGTAATTAATAATCCTTATATCGGAAAGTTCCTGTTTTGAATTATTGTAAACTTCAGCATCAACTTTAGTGCTCGCAACACCTTCAACATCGCTTATTGCAATTTGCTTTTTAAACTCCCAGTTTGACTTTGAAAAATCCGCTTTGATTACAAGCGCGGCAAACGCGAATAAAAGAATGTATTTTTTACTCATCTTCACTCATTCTCCTCACTTTTTTATGATAAATAAACGAAATTACAAGCAGTATTACTCCGAGAACAAAGAAAGAAAGAACCCTGTATATTGTCTCAAGAGAAGAGACGTCATACAAAAAGACCTTTGTTATCGTAAGAGAAGCCATCAAAAATCCGGCGGTTCTTGCGGGAGAACTATCTTTGGCTATACCTGCAATAAATAATGCAAGCGCATATACACCCCAGAGGAACGAAATTACAAGAGATTTCATTTCTTCGAGATGACTGAACTCGTCAAAAAATTTGAAGGTTCCGGAAAGTGTAAACCAGAACACAAAAAGCATTCCCAATATATTCAAAGCTCCAACCAGCCCCTTATTTTCTTCTTCTTGTGAAGATAGAAACTTCGCGCAAAGGAAAACGGCCGCTATAGTAACTGTTGAGTTGAAAAGGAAAGGGAAGGGTTCGAGAATGAAATAATCGATAAGAGTCATTTTGAAGACGGCAATTCCCAGAAGTACAAGAGAAAGGTTTTTCAGTACGTTTTCCTTTCTGCCAAGCGAAAGAATAACAGCGCCTTCGATAGCCCAGGCACAGGTAGACCAATTTGTTTTGAAGAAGACCGGAATCGCAATTGTGAGAAAGAAAATGGCCAGGCTTGTAAAAGACCACGCAAGTTCCATTGAATTTTTCTTCTCAGAAAGGGAACCTTCATAATAATAAAAAGCTGATAGGACCAGAGCTAGAGTCCCGGCAATATAAGGATTCATTTTATATGTTACGAACCAGAGTACAAAATAATAGAGAAACGGATTGAGGAATAAAATAACGTATGATTCGGCATTTTCTTTTCTTGAGAGATAAAAGAAAAGCGCAAAGAATATCGTAGAAAATATTAAGAACACCCACGGATAACCGCTTTCCGATGCGTATTTAATTGTTGTAAGAAGCATCATTGCCGTTAGAGAAAAGGTAAGAATATTAAGCCATTTCCATTCTTTAATTTTCGTTACAATGAGAATCCATCCGTTTATAAGGGCGAGGTACAAGAAAAGTATAGTAAGCGCTAACGGCGTAATCTCGCCGCCTCTGAAAACAAAAGGAGTAAGAAATGCACCTATAACAGCGATAAAGGAAATAACACTGGAATCATACCTGAGCGACAGCAATACTCCTAAAACAGTAACAAGCAGCATAAAAAGAAAGGCCATAACAGGTGAGAATAAACCATAGAAAGCTGACCCGGCATAAAACGAGAAATATAGAATTACAATCCCGCAGCTTGAAATACCCAGAGCATAGGTTCCGTATTTTTTTGTCAGTTTCTCTCCCAAATAGAGCAACCCGATACCTATTAACCAGCCTATAGAGATTCTGTGCCAGGGCCCGAAATATGGAAGCGTATATTTAATGAACAAACCGACACCTATAGCAAGAGCAAAAATTCCGATAACGTGTAAAACATTAAACCAGATTCTTTCCTGGTCGGCTGTGGAAACCGGGGTTTCTTCTGTTTCTATTGTTTCTTTCGGAGTCTCAGGTGTAAGAACTTCTTGTTCTTCTTTTATTTCTTCAGGTTTTTCTTCTATTAGATAGGCTGCTTCTTCTTTCTTTCCTTCCGGGATTTTTCTTATTAAGGGCTTTTCTTCTTTTTCTCCCTTAAGAAACTGCTCGATCGAATTTAACCTGTAGTTGATACTTTCTAGTCTTTTTAATATCTCCTGAAGGGAATCATCTTTCTGATTCATACTGCCCCCTTTATTTCCTTATATATCATATGGGTTTTTTACCAGTAAGTCAAGAGTTTTTTTCTGCTCGAGGTTTACCCTATTTGTTGCTTTTTGTTATGTTAAATTTCCCTTTTTAAGGTGCTTTTAAAAATTGTAAACCATGGATAAACCGTAATTCTTATTAATAGGATCTACCTCGGGAACCAATCTTAAGTGTGCCTCATTTATTAAAGATTCATTGTATCTTCGTGCTGAAGAAGGAGTAGTACACATATCGTATATTCCAAGTACAAGTATTAAAGCACCCCCTCCTAAAACTCCTAATCCTCCTATCATTGCAGTTTCATCCGGATGAAGTCCTTCTGCGGATTTAGACATAAAATAACCGGTTCCTAATGCTATTGCGAGCCGTATTCCAATACCTTTAAGCCCACGCCCTGGCTGATTGGCATAGAAATGTCCTGTGCTGGGACCTAAAATTAGACCGGCGAAGGCCAAACTTAAACCGAAATCCTCGCTACCTCCCGAAGAACTCGTCAACCCTATAAAAACCGGCACCGCTGTAAGGGCAAACGACCCTAACAGCGCCGTACTTCCTGATTTCAATTCATTTTGTTCACGTTCGAAATTCTCTTCGAACATAGATTCTGCTTCTGCCATAGATGGCACTATAAGAAACAACACAAAAATTAAGCTTAAATACTTTTTAAACATAGATACCTCCTTTCGGCCCATTTTTTTATTTGCGCAGCCTATAAACCTTACTAATTTTTTCATTTTTTCCTCCTCCTAATACAGAGTACTTTGTTTTATAAAGTATAATAATGATTTTTTAAGATTTGTCAAGGGGGGAGATTTTAGATTCAAGAAATCTAAAATCAATCATGGGTCTCTAGTCATGGGTCAAAAACCCCCATACGTCATAACCGCTAGAAACAGTAAATAGTACGAATAGCGCAAATATTTTATTTTTTTAACTCGAAACTTGAAACACGTAACTAATGTAATCCAGTCAAGGGGTTAATTTTATTCATGTGATGTGGGTAGTATATCAAATAGAACTTTCCTCCTTTTGCTTTCTATATTTACAATATCCATTTTATGAATTGCCAGCGGGTAATCCCACCTTTTTACGTCTAAATCCAACACTAATGTACAGAGCCTCTGGTCTCCCAAACCTCTTATAACGCTTAATCCGGAACTTAGACAGTGGGGGACCACTTTTCTCGAAAACAAGACCTTCTGCTTTCACAGAACCCTTTACGTTTCGTGCCATGACTCCCCCACCGGCAATCGCTTCCATCTTACTTAAGCTACCTTCTTGAATTCTTTATGTTCGTAATCCCAAACGAACTTTCTTCTATTTTTTGCCAAAGAGAACATAAGCCTCAGCAATTTTCTCGCTACAGCAATAAGAGCTTTTGTCTTTTTCACCCCATTTTCTTCTGTTAGCTTCCTGTAAAAGGAATAAAGAGGCATACCTTTCCTCGTTTGCTGTAAAGCCGCAAAGTATAACTTCTGTCTCATTAAACTCCTACCTCTCTTCGTTATATGTTTCTCCCCTTCGTGTTTGCCGCTGCTTATCTCGTAAAGATTTAAACCGGCAACCTTTAAAACGGACTCCATCTTTTCATATCTTCCCAGTCCTCCACTCTCTGCAATAACTGCAGCCGCTGTAATCTCTCCGATTCCAGGTATAGTCATAAGATACTTAGCTTCATGGATCTCTCCTAATATTTCCTTCACCTTCAATTCGATTTCTTTAATTTCCCTATTCAATCGTTCTAATCTCGGAAGAAGAATTTTTAACTCCCACAGAGAACCTTCTCTACCCTCTTTTACTCCTATCGTATCTCTCGCCAATCTGTACAATAACTCCGCAACAGTATGATTGTATCGACCTCGGCTCTTTTTCCATATCTTCTCTTCTAACCATTCTAATCCCTTCTTGATAATATCCTCGGGAAAAGGTGTTTCCTTCAATAAAAATATCGAAGCTTTCCCTTTAATTTCTTTTATTACTTCCCTTCTCTCGGGAAAAGTTACGTCTACTATCTTGTGAAGTCTGTTCAAAATGGATGTCATTTCCTTTACCAAATTCTCCCTTGTATGCATTATCTCTCGTAGATTTAATATCCTTCCCTCAGGAAAAACCGGGGTAAGTATCTTACCTTGTCTTACAAGATCTCCTATTACTCTCGCGTCCTTTGGGTCACACTTAAGGGGAGAATTATCCATCAGTTCTTTTGCTTTTTTAGTATGACTCGTGCTTACTTCCACTAAATGGCACTTCTTCTCTTTTAGATAATACCCGAGCGGCTTCCAGTAATGACCTGTGGATTCAAAACCAATCACCACTTCCTCACAATTCAATCTCTTCTTCCACTCTTCAATTTTCTCCTCGAATAGTTCGAAGCTCCTCCTATGATCCCGGATATAAAAGGGTTTTGTAAAGCTATACTCCAAAGAAGTTCCAACTGCCGCATGCTTACCTTTACCAATATCAATCCCTACTACAAGTACTCCCCGGTTGACAAACTTACCTCTTTCGATTAACTTTTTATTAAGCATTTTTTCCTCCTTTTGTCTCATTTTATGGCAAAAGGAGGATCTTTTCAATACTGGATTTATCATAACTGAAATCATAACTACAATATAGCGTTCTCTAAACCCGAAACACTGTTTCACATGTAGAATATGCTGGTATTGTAGTTTTGCTCTTACTATTCAACCATTTAACTTATATTCGAAGAATCTTATAAACACCTTTGACAAAATTAAAAAAAATGTTATAATACCCCATAAAAAAAATTTTGTTTAAGGAGAAAAAATGAAAAAATATCTTTTAATAACAATTCTTATTTTTATCATTTTTTTTATATCCTGTACGCCACCTGTTTATATTCCAAACAGCTTGAATACTCCTCTCCTTAAAGAAAAGGGTGAAACAAATATTGGATACAATGCATCGTTTGCCGGCAATGATATTCAAATCTCTTACGCTATTTCAAAAAATATTGGATTAATGACAAACGGTACATACTACTCACATGTACATGAAGACCAGTATCGAAAACATAAATTTGGCGAATTGGGAATTGGGTACTTTTATCACCCCAATAAATATATAGTAGGTGAAATATTCATTGGCGCGGGCTTAGGAGCAAACTCAATAAGAGAAGAAATAGTTGACTTATCCTTCTTATTTTTCTTCTTTTTCTTTCCAATCTCAGAAGAAGAAGGAGAAGAAGAACTATTAGATGTCAGCGCCAACTATGTTCGACTCTTTCTTCAGCCTACTTTTGGAGTATACACAGAAATCTTCGAAGGTGGCTTTAGTCTACGAATGTGTTATATTAATTTTTATGAAATAAATCACTCAAATATAGATTTCCCAAAAGAAAAAATACTTTTTGAACCTGTTGTATTCTTGCGAGTAGGACCTCCAAATATTAAATTTCAAACACATTTTGGTCTTTCATCAACACCTTTCCAAGACCCCGAGGCTTACTATGAGGATTTAATCCTTAGCTGCGGTTTTAATGTCAGATTGAATATTGAATAAGCATCCGTACAGACTCAATGATTTTAAAGCACAAACAAGGATGAAAAATGGCTCATAGCATTTTCGATGATAAAAGTAAAAAACCCACAGACAAAATGCTGAAAGATGCACTTGGTAAAACATACAAATTCTGGGAAGAAATAAAAAAACATCTTGGGGAAGAATACGGAGAGCTAACAGAAGATTGGAAGTTTTACGGTCAAAAATACGGATGGCAATTAAAAACGTATCAGAAAAAACGTAATCTTTTCTTTTTTATTCCCGTCAAAGGTTTTTTTAAACTCACTTTTGTCTTCGGGGATAAAGCGGTAGAAGTAGTCCAGAAAAGCGATTTACCTTCCAATATCAAAACAACACTCAAAAACGCGAAAAAATACATGGAAGGAAGAGGCCTCCAGGTTGAGGTAAAATCAACGGGAGACGTCGAAATAGTAAAAGAACTGTTAGAAATAAAAATAAGGAATTAAACAGGAGGAAACAAATGAATAATACAATAAAGATATTTGCATTCCTATTTTTAACGTTACCATTATACTCCGCCTGCCCGTGTAGAGCGAAAAAAAATATAATAACTAGTCCCGATAAAAAAATCTCCGTTCTTGTCGGTATATCAGAAAATAAAAATGCATGGTATACAGTTAAATACGAAGGCAAACTCATCATAGGTCATTCAAAATTAGGTATCATAAGAGAAGATGAGATTTTTTCCGAAAATCTCTCTATTGAATCCGTATCGAATATCGAAATCGTCAAAGACGAATACGAAATTCTCAATGGGAAAAAACGCGAATGTTCCTACATGGCAAACAGACGAGTTTACCATTTTAAAAATAAAAATGGTAAAAAAATGAATATTATCTTCCAGGTTTCTAATGATGGAGTTGCATTTAGATATTATTTCCCCGAAAAATCCGATGAAATCAAAAAAATCGTAAAAGAAACCAGTTCGTTTAACTTTAGTCCCGGCACAAAAGCATATATCCAGCACATGTCTGAGGCAAAATCGGGATGGTGCCAGGTTAACCCCGGTTATGAAGAACTTTACGAACAGGGTATAGAAGTTGAAAAACTCCGTTTTAATAATGCCAGATGGGTATTCCCGGCACTTTTTAATTACGGCGAATACTGGATGCTAATAAGTGAAACTGCTCCCGACCGGAATTATTGCGGCTGCCGGCTGCAGCAGGACTCTACCAGCCATGAATTTTTTATAGATTTTCCGCAAGCAGCAGAAACAATATTCGAAAGAGAACTCAACCCCGAATCCCAGCTAC
>Ga0307438_1002271_pt1 | contig 11382 bp, 8 predicted proteins | sample SalMarWE160110MG_FD_202144 | JGI IMG/M metagenome (GOLD analysis project Ga0307438, IMG submission 202144) | Salt marsh sediment microbial communities from the Plum Island Ecosystem LTER, Massachusetts, United States - WE1603-110 | ecosystem: Environmental > Aquatic > Marine > Intertidal zone >...
CGATGTCGGCTCATCGCATCCTGGGGCTGAAGCCGGTCCCAAGGGTTGGGCTGTTCGCCCATTAAAGCGGTACGTGAGCTGGGTTTAGAACGTCGCGAGACAGTTCGGTCCCTATCCACGGTAGGCGTAGGAAATTTGAGGGGATCTGTTCCTAGTACGAAAGGACCGGAATGGACAAACCTATAGTGTACCAGTTGTCCCGCCAGGGGCATAGCTGGGTAGCTACGTTTGGTTGAGATAACCGCTGAAAGCATATAAGCGGGAAGCTCGCCCCAAGATTAGATTTCCCTTCCCGAGTAATCGGGCTAAAGGTCCCTTGTAGACTACAAGGTTGATAGGCTGGGTGTGTAAGTTCGGTAACGGATTGAGCTAACCAGTACTAATAGACCGTGAGGCTTGACCGTAAAGTTTATTCATGGCAAAAAAATGTCATGCTTATCAGTAAGCAAGATATATTAAGACTTATTTAGATCAGATTATTTCCCGGCAACCATAACGGAGAGGATACACCCGTTCCCATTCCGAACACGGAAGTTAAGCTCTCAAGTGCCGATGGTACTGCTCTGGGGGCAGAGTGGGAGAGTAGGTCGTTGCCGGGTTTTTTATTTTTCAGAGCTGACTCTTTCGATTAATCCCAGGATTCCAGGTAAAATAATAACTGTAGTTAAAAAACAGGCTCCTACCCCTATAAAGAGTACTCCACCGAAGGATGCCCAGCCTCTGAAGATAGAAAATACTAAGGAGCCAAAGGCAAACATAGTTGTAAGTGATGTCAGAAAAATAGCTTTCCCTGTACTGGAAAAGATTGTCCGGATTTTCCCCTTCCCTTCATGCTTCCAACGATGCATGATATGAACACCGTCATCGATGCCAATCCCTATGATTATAGGAAGGCCTATGATATTAACTACGTTGATTTGCATGCCGATAAGATGCATAAAACCAACCATCCAGAATACACCGCATGCCAGGGGAATCATTGCCATGATTGCATAGCGCGGGCTCCGGAAATCCATCAGCAGGAGCATAAAAACAATAAGAATCGTCAGTAAAACCGCATTCCGTCCGTCACGGGCAAATATTTTGAGTATGGCACGAAACACGGGAGGTAATCCTGTTGCTTTATTTGTAACACTTTCCAGGTCATCCACGAATCTATGGAGAGATTCCGGGTTTTCCCACAGTTTGCCAGATGGGAAAACAGTAACTAGAAACTGATCCCGGGTCTTATTGCAGTAGCGGTCTAGAATGGATACAGGCAGTTCTTCCAGACTGATCGGTTCAGTCGAGCACATCTTAATGATAGAATCTTTGAAATATGGAGCAAAATACTGCTGAAATTCGGACAGACCTTTAGCAGTAGTTGAAGAATTAGCGTCCAACACTTGCTGTAATTGTCGAATAATATTTTGTGAGAGGGGTTTTTCTGGATCTCCAACGATTTCTTTGCATTTGTTGTCGACTTTGTCCCTACCCCCAATAAAAGCCATGTCTTGAATTTCCATTATGTTCATCTGCAGCCGTTTGACCTCTTTATTTAAAGCAGCTAAATCATCCTGAATCACAGCCTGCTTTATTGGGACAGCCTGGACTTTTTCGTGGATTTCATGGATATGGGGAATTCTTTTTAGCTGCTCTTCTGAGGATGGGATGTACAGGGAAATGTCGTTAGTAATAGCAACTGAACCCATTTCACGGTACTTCTTTGAAAATTCGCGGGATTGCTCGATATTATCGGCCAAAACAAGGGCATATTCCATACTCAAGTCAAATTTTTCTAGAATCGTATCCTGTAGAGCGGTAGAAGTTAATCCTTCTGGTTCAATATTCATATAATTCTGGTCAAAAGATATTTTGACTGCTGACCATACCAGCATGAAAGTTAAAATACAGCCGGTGATGATGGAAAAAACATAGTGTTTGCTGAGCCATTCGCTCATGCGGCCGAGAGACTTGAAAGAAATATCACGCTGAATCCTTTCTCGTTTTATCGCTTCATATTTTTTATCTAGACGGCGCTCCCTAAAGACCAACAGCAACGGTAAAAAGAGCATAGTGGCAAAGAGAACGGACAAAATGCCAATTCCTATGACCATACCCATTTCCTTCATTCCCCGTGATTGACTGATAAGCAGGGCCAGGAAAGCACATGCTGTTGTCAGTGCTCCTGTCAAGATCCCTTTCCCGCTTTTAAGAAATGTTTTTTCCATGGCCGTGTCAATATTGTCTCCTGCAGCACGAGATTCTGTGAATCCGGAGATCAAATGAATCGAAAAATCAATACCTAATCCCAGCAGAATCACTGCCATCATCGATGTCATCATGTTTAGTTGGCCTATGATGATGGCTGCCATACCGATACCCCAGATTAAACCGACAGTGAGATTTAATATCGCGAAAACAGGAGCAAACAACATCCTGAAAGAAACAATAAGCAGTAAAAGAATGAAAAATAAAGCGATTAAGGTGGAATATTGAAAGCTCTGTGCAGCATAGACCTGTTCATCATGTTCCCGGGCCACATCGCCGCTCAGACCTGTCTTAATATCAGGATAATCTATTAACATGTCATCTACAATAGCCTGTACTTTATCAGTCCCTACCATAAGAAGATCCCTATCCATCAATGTGAAGTTAGGAATGGCAATTAAAATCAAGGCTTGTTTATCGTACGATAACATATAAGGCTCGCCCAGGAGAAGTTTGTCGGCTGAGTCATAAACTTCATTTTTAGAAACAGTATGTCCTTGTACGGCATTCTGTAATTTTAAGATTAGATTTTGAATTCCATCTAAAAATGTTACTGTTCTGTCTTCTTTTTCGCGGGTGGAAATGGATTCTTCATGGCCGACGTATTCTTTTTCCATTGAATTGTTAAGGTTGGAAAGCAAGCCAGTCAGGTTTGGATCCATAAATATGTGTTTGGTGTTTTTTAGATCTGCTTCCTTTACAAGCATCAGTGCATGGTTTTTTAAGAACTCCACTTCAGCCTTATAGTCAACACGCTGGAACAGTTTCATGTTAATCCTTGCTTGAAGCTCATTAGCTTTGGATTGGAGCTCTGATATTTTGGATTCCCGGTTACTTTTCGTCTTTAATTTCTGTATGTTCTTATAAATCTTGTCAATCTCTTTTTGAAATGTGTCATTTTTACTGCTGTCCTTCAGTTGCAATATCTGCGGTGCAATCTTGTCGGCAAAATTTTTAATCTTTTCCTCTTCACCCTGGACTACTACGACAAGGCTTGTAGCTGTTGTAAACTCGTTGAGAATTTTATTGAACTGAATTACTCTCTCATCGCGGGAAGGGAGCAAATCTGATACCCGCATGGTGATCTTTAAATTGGCTGCAAACATGCCGAGAATAAGGGTTATGAGTAATACTACAAGAAGCATTCTCCATGGGTGAACAGTATGCCAGTTAGCCAGGCTTTTTAAGATTTTTTCTCTCATTTGCTCTCTCCTTTCCGGTATTCATCAGAAATAGATACGAAGCCTGATCATGCCTCCATTTCCCATGTTTTTACCGGAAATTTTTCCCTCTCTGCCAAAGCTGAAATTCAGATATGCTATAATCTCTGCATTATCCGATAAACTGTAATTCAAAACCGGAGCTAAAGCAAAACTGGAATCCGAAATGCTAATAAAGCTTGAAAGCCCGATGGTCATGAGATCTGTTGCAGGGTGCTGTATGATAGTATATATCTGGTCGCGGGAAATGGCTTTTTGTTCGGCTGTAAACAACCGCATCCAATCATTAAGGTCATAATCTTCATAATTGGACTTGCCAAATGTATTCCTGTAATATTCAAGCAGAATGTAGGTCTGGAAATCGAAGGTGTAGTCCAAACCAACAACAAGTTCGTAAAAATCTTTGGATTTTTCCATTTTATTGTAGCCATATTCAGCCCAAATCCCCAGTCCTAAGAGTTCCCCTGCCATGCTTCCTCCTAAGAGCAGTCTTTTCTCGGAAGTCTCAGAAAAATTCAATATTTCATAATCGAATTGTGCATAATCATGAAACCTCCAGATCTTTTCGATCGCGATTAGAGAATAATCGAAATGGGAAATCCGCCCCTCAAACTGAATCATTTTTGCAGAATCTTTCCAATTATCACCTGGAGAATAGAGTGCTGTAATTGAGTAAGATGCTCCCAGCGGCACATCCATTCTCATGGCATTGTGCCCTGGCATCTCATAGGTAGGGTCAAGCATGTCCTTGATATTGAACACATCGGTCGGGTTCCAGACATAACCGGTGCCGAGAGAAATTTGTTGCTTACCAACAATCAGGTCAAAATATTTAAACCTCATCTTGATATAGGCGTTGTCAAGAAAATGGCGGTTAGAAAATGGAATTACATAAAATGATTCCATGCCTTGAGGGATTTTAGAAGTAATATCGCTGGATAGAAATTCCAGGATATCCCATTGGGTTTTTCCGTGATAGGTTATGTAATCAAAATTGGCTGCAAATGTAATATTTTTTGAGATCTGAGATTTTAAGTCTACTCTAAGTTTATTTGTATAAAGCTGGTAGGAGTTATTTTTGATTTTTGATGCTAATGCCTGGGACTCAAAATATCCAAATATTTCAAGTTTATCTTGAGCATTAAGAAATGGAAGGAAGCAAATCAGAAATATCATTAAACATATAAATCTTTTCATTTTTTTAACTCTCTTTCTGTAAACATGCTGTCTTCCAGTGTGATGTTGTATTTTACTTCGAGAAGCTCCATTTCTGTTTGAGTGCTGTCGTTTTCATTGTACATTACCATTTTCATAGCGGTAGTGATGTCATCAATTATCTGGATATCGCTTTGTACCAGTCTTTTCTCCTGAGAGGAAAGATTGTGTTCCTCATAGTAATCGATTACAACCGGATAAAAATTTTCTTTTATTACCCACATAATCAATCTCGAATAAGAAATGTTGCTGTCCGGCTTGCGAGTGAGTTCAAGCTTGAAGCAGTTATGTCCTTCCATTTTTTCGTCTTTGAGTCTTTTTGGGCTGAAGTCATTAATAAACTCATCTCCGCTCCCCATGTCTTCGTAAGAAAAATCGCTTCCCTGCATTTTTTGCTTTTTTGCGTGAGTGGCAAGCTTTCGGACTCGCTGAGTGCGAGGAAAGTACATCCAGATGTCATCGGAATGATTCAACATCAGTATTGCCTGCCCTTTCACGCGTGTTGGTTTCAGATACCGCACGAGATTTTTCTCACCTTTATTTTTACTCCAGGACTCATAGATGAATGTGCGTTTGCTGCCGGAGCTTGTTATAATGATCATCTTTGCCTTTCCGTAACTTGTCTCTACATTGATTAGTTCATTAACTTTCTGGATGATATCTTCTCCAGTAAGATCCTGGCCGAATGAAACAGGTGCCAACATCAGAACAACGATGCCTGATATTATTATGTTTTTCATGAAATATCCTCCCTGATTCATTATGCTATTATCTAACACTGTGTATTAATTCTAATTTTACAGATTGTATTTATGCTTTGCAATAAATTCATTAACCTGGATTATTCATAAAAATTGCTTCAGCCTTTAAACTTGTACTTTACTTATTTATTTGCATTAATTATTATTATAACTTGGTGATTTGATGATAAACGCAACAACGATCATATGTATACGCCATAAAGGCAAAGTAGCTATTGCCGGTGATGGTCAGGTGACCCTCGGCAATACAGTTTTAAAGCAGAAAGCAAGTAAAATAAGGACTCTTTACAAGGGAAAAGTGATAGCCGGATTTTCGGGAGCCACTTCTGATGCATTTGCCCTTTTTTCCAGATTTGAAGCAAAACTGGAAGAATACCACGGGAATCTTCCCCGAGCAGCTATTGAACTTGCCAAGGACTGGCGCTTAGACAAAGCGCTTCGAAGACTGGAAGCACTGCTAATTGTTTCTGATGAAAGCAACTCTTTACTGATTTCGGGGACCGGTGATGTAGTAGAACCTGATGACGGAATAATTGCCATCGGTTCAGGAGGCGCTTACGCTCTTGCGGCTGCTCGTGCTCTCATAAAACATACGGATTTATCTGCCAAAGAGCTTGCCATGGAAGCCTTGAAAATAAGTTCTGGTATCTGCATTTATACGAATGATCAAATTACAGTTAGGGAGATCTAAATGCCTATAGTTCTTCCTCAATCTTTTAAGGAACCCGTTATGGAACTTATGGATAAAGAGCTTACTCCTCGTGAGATAGTAACCGAGCTGGATAAATTTATAATTGGCCAGCAGGCGGCAAAAAAGGCAGTAGCAATAGCGCTTCGAAACAGATATCGGAGGAGAAAACTTCCCCCTGAACTTGGTGATGAAATTGCGCCTAAGAATATCTTGATGATTGGTCCTACTGGAGTGGGCAAGACCGAAATCTCACGAAGGCTTGCCAAACTGACATCCTCCCCATTTCTAAAGATAGAGGCAAGCAAGTTTACTGAAGTCGGATATGTTGGCCGGGATGTTGAGTCAATGATAAGGGATTTGGTTCGAATGTCTGTGGAAATGGTTAAGCTGGAAAAGATAGAGGAAATCAGGGAAAAAGCTGAAAGAAATGTTGAAGAGAGGGTGCTTGATGTTTTACTTCCTCCGTTGAAAAGAACAGCGAATAATGTGGAACAGAATGAAGTTGATAAATTCCATGATACAAGAGAGAAACTGAGACATCAGTTAAGGAAAGGGCTCTTGGAAGAAAGGATGATAGAGATAGAAACCAAGGAAAAAATGTCCTCTCCTTTTGAAATTTTTTCCAATTCTGGTATTGAAGAGATTGGAATACACATTCAGGAAATTATCCCCGGGTTAGGAGGTGGAAAATCCAAAAGAAGGAAAGTGAAAATAAAGGAAGCCCGGGAATACCTGTTAGAAGAAGAACAGAAAAGACTGCTGGATATGGACCAGGTGAACAGGTTGGCTGTAGAGAAAGTCGAACATTCAGGAATCATATTTTTAGACGAGGTTGACAAAATATCCGGCCGTGAAACAGGACATGGCCCGGAAGTCAGCCGTGAGGGAGTCCAGAGAGACCTGCTTCCCATAATCGAAGGGACTACTGTTAACACTCGGTTTGGCTTGGTGAAGACAGATCATATTCTTTTTATCGGTGCCGGGGCATTTCATGTTTCCAAACCTTCTGACTTGATTCCGGAACTTCAAGGAAGGTTTCCGATCAGAGTTGAGCTCACATCCCTGGACAAGAAAGATTTTGTAAAAATATTGACGGAACCGGAGAATGCTTTAATCAAGCAATACAAAGCTCTTTTAGGGACAGAAGGAATTCATGTCGAATTTACTGAAGATGCGATTGATGAAGTTGCAGAGATCGCAGAAAAGGTGAATGAAATAAACGAGAATATTGGAGCCCGCAGGCTTCATACGGTTATGGAAAAAGTGATGGAAGAGATATCTTTTGATGCTCCTGAGATGAAAAAGAAGAAAATTTTAATCGATAAGACTTATGTGGAAAAACAGATTAAAGATATTGTAGAAGACCAGGATCTCAGCCGCTTCATTCTTTGATGAAAAGATTCTTTTATCTCCTTATAATTTTGATTCTTGTATTTTTCTGTATTTTTTGTGGGAAGAAAGGTCCTATTCTGGCACCTCTTATAAAGATGCTTGGAAAAATTGAAGCTGTTAATGCAATCCAGAAAGGGAATAAGATCATCCTGACATGGAAAAATCCCGCAACTTATTCAGATGGGAGTCCTATGTCTGAAATTGAAAGTGTGGAAATTTGGCTGCTTAAAGAAGATGAGGACTCTTCTAAAAAAGAAATGCCTGTCAAGTTAGAGGAATTTGAGGAGATTGCCGAACTTATTCTTTCCATAAAAAACGAAAAATTTCCTGAGTATCAGAAGGCTAAATTCCATGGTGAATTTAATTATTATTATTGCTTAGCACATGAAGAGTTTGTTTCGAAGAGATTAATTTTCAGCTTAAGAATAAAAGACAGGAGAAAAAAGAAATCAGCATTTTCAGAGTTGATATATGTAAAACCTAAAATTCTTTCTCTCCCGCCTATAAATATCCGTGCTTCTGTTTTTGAAGATAGGATAGAAATCCAATGGCATTTTCCTGAAGGGAATATAGATCAATCCTTGCCTCCTGAGCTGGAGGGTTATAATATTTACAGAAAAGAGGGTGAAGAAATACCAATAAGGCTAAATACCAAGTTGATAAAAGAAGAAAAATACGAGGATAATGAATTTCTTTTTGGAAGGAATTATTTTTATTTTATAAGGACTTCTTTAACAGATTCCTCCCCCTATTTGGAGAGTGATGACTCTGAGACGATAGAGGTTTTGGCGGAGGATATATTTCCTCCTTCTCAACCAAATGGGTTAGTGGCTGTCGCTGGAGAAAATCTTATAGCCTTGAGTTGGGATGCCAATCAGGAGGAGGATTTAGCTGGCTACAGGGTTTGGAGGAAAGAAGAAGGAGAGGATGAATACAAGTTATTAGGCCCTCGAATAATTAAAGGAAGCACGTATAATGATGTTACAATTGGAAAAAATAAAAGGTATTATTATACTGTAACTGCTCAAGATAAATCCGGGAATGAAAGTCAAAAATCAGGAAGCGTATCTGAAGTTGTAAAGGAGAATTTACAATGAAAATTTATCGCTACCGACATGCAAAAAACATTTTTTTTGGAGTTTTGAGAGAAGAAACTCTTTTTCCTGTCGAAGGATCGGTGTTCAAGAAGTTTAAAGTCAAGGGGAAAGGTATTCCCATAAGTGAAGTGACTCTTCTCCCTCCTGCAAAACCTTCAAAAATAGTGGCAATAGGAAGAAACTATAAGGAACATGCTGTGGAAATGGGGAAGCCTTTCCCGAAAGAGCCTCTTATTTTTTTAAAACCGCCTTCTGCACTGATTGGGCCGGATGATATAATCATTTATCCCAGGATGTCAAAAAGAATAGATTATGAAGGTGAGCTAGCATTAATAATCAAAAAAAAGGCACATGATCTGGAGGAAAATGATGAAACCAAAGATTATATCTTGGGCTATACTTGTTTCAACGATATTACAGCACGCGACCTACAGCAAAAAGACGGGCAGTTCACAAGGTCAAAATCTTTTGACACATTTGCTGTTGTGGGGCCCTGTGTTTCCACGGATGCTGACCCTTCAAAACTAAGACTTAAAACTTTTTTGAATGGGAAACTCAGGCAATCAGCAAATACGAGAAATTTAAATTTTCCTATTCCTTTTCTGGTAAGATTTATTTCCAATATAATGACCCTGTATCCTGGAGATATTATTACTACTGGAACACCATCGGGTGTAGGGCCTATGGTACCCGGAGACAGGGTTGATATTCAGATAGAAGGGATAGGAATTCTTTCTAATAGAGTAATGAAAATTAAGTAGTAATCTTATTACTATAGTTTTTCTGGTTTCTTTGGTTGGCTTATGTTAGATTTATTAGGGAGATAGATAGAATAAAAAGTTGAAATTAAGCAAATTCTGGAGGTGAAGATGAAAATCTTTTTAGACACGGCTAATTTGGACCAGATAAAAGAGGCAGTAAGTTGGGGGATTATAGATGGGGTAACGACGAATCCATCTTTAGTTTCCAGAGAGAATGAAAAATTTGAAGATTTAATCAGACAAATTTGCAGTATTGTTCCTGGGCCGGTAAGTGCAGAATGTGTTTCCACCCAAGCAAATGATATCATAAAAGAAGCAAGAGTTTTGGTGAAGTTGGCAGAGAATATTGTTGTAAAAATACCGATATGTGTAGAGGGGCTTAAGGCAACTAAGGCATTATTCCAGGAGGGCATCAAAGTTAATACAACCCTTGTGTTTTCTGTCAGTCAAGCACTTCTTGCGGCTAAAGCAGGGGCAAGATATGTAAGCCCTTTTGTAGGACGCCTGGATGATATTTCCAATTATGGTCTTGATCTCGTAGATCAGATTGTAACAGTAATCAATAATTATGGATTTGAGACAGAGGTGATTGTTGCAAGTATCCGGCATCCTCTCCATTTTGTCGAGGCTGCTATGATGGGGGCTGATATTGCGACTCTGCCCTTTGAGGCTCTAGAGAAATTGGTAAAACATCCATTGACAGATATCGGGATGCAGAGGTTTTTAAAAGATTGGGAAAAGGTTAAATACTATAAATGACCCAGACATAATTACGACTCGCCTCTTTTGTGCATTTTATGGCTGATTACCAATAATGAAAGCAAATAAAAAGCTTAAATTTTTAATAAGTATTTCAGTAATAATCCTTATCTTGGTTGGAACCGGCTCAATTATAAGAAGTATTTTTCTGCGTAGAGTTAAAAATAAGATTCAATCGAATTTTAATTTCACAGAGGTCCACATATCTTTTTTCCCTCCTGTTTTGGTGTTAAATGATATTAAGTCGGTTTCTCTCTCTCCTTATTTTTCCGCAAAAAAAGTTTCCCTTAAAATTTCTTATAAATCATTGTTATCAAGAGAAAGACCATTCAATGTTTTTATTGAGCAGCCTGTTTTGAAAATCAAGAATTTCCCGGCAGGAACTGAGGGTGCCGACAGAACAAAATTTAAGCTGAAATTTCCGTTTGCAATAGAAAAAGGTTTAATTAAAGATGGAGAGATAGTTTACTCGGGAAAAGATGCGCGAATTCATTCTAAAGGTGCGGATATTCTTTTTGTAATGAAAAGAGATTATTTTGCTTTTAAAGCAGAAGTTAAAGATAATATTTTTTCTTTGGGAGCTAATAAACAACCTATTAAAGGAAGAATGAGTCTGTTAGCAGAAGGAACCGAAAGAGAAATCGAAATAAAGAAGCTAAGAATTAATGGGCCTGATGGGATTCTAAAAATTGAAGGAAAGATCGTTGCTCTTTTTGACCCAGAATATCGTTTGGAAACATCGTTCAGGGGCAATATAAATCTAATAGCGAATGTGTTCAATCTTCCTTTTAATTGGAAGGGAAAAGCCGCAGGAAGTGGAGTTCTAACAAGAAGAGAAGGAGAAATTGCTTTCCGTTCAGATTTTTCAAGTCAGAGTCTTGTCTTGAATAGAGTTTTTATGGGGGATGTCAAGGGAAGAATCGATTTCAAGGAAAAAACTGGTGGAAATCTCGATTTTAAAATCCGGAAAAATGGACTTCTTGGTGAGAATTTAAAACTTTATTTCTATGAGAATAAGGTTAAAGGTACTGCTCAAAGATTTTATCTTGAGCCGATCATGAATTTTGTAGATTTGCCGTATCCTGTTTCTTCGCCTGTATGGGGGAGTTTTAGTATTGATAGAGGGATACTTTCTGCGGATGTGGAATTCAAGGATGATGGACTTGAAGTAAAACCTGGTAAATTTCCATTTCAGGGTAAAGCAAGATTCAATTGGGATGGGAAAAATGAATTCAG
>Ga0307438_1002273_pt1 | contig 11346 bp, 5 predicted proteins | sample SalMarWE160110MG_FD_202144 | JGI IMG/M metagenome (GOLD analysis project Ga0307438, IMG submission 202144) | Salt marsh sediment microbial communities from the Plum Island Ecosystem LTER, Massachusetts, United States - WE1603-110 | ecosystem: Environmental > Aquatic > Marine > Intertidal zone >...
GAAGGCGAACACGGAGGCGACGATGACGAAGGCGATGAGGATGATGGCCGTCTCCAGGCCGGTGATGCCTTCCTCTTTCTTGTGCAGGCTGCGGAACAGCCTTGTCAGTCTACCAAGCATTCAGCATTCCTCCTTTGGGTGCCTTAGGTTGAGGTAGACGTTCCTCAAGACTTACCCGTTTGGTGTCTTCCCTGTTGGCCGGAGTGGATGGTTCACGAGTCGTCTGGTCTTGTGCGACCACCTCCCTTCATGCATTCTTCGCCTTTTTCACTTCAAGTCGGCGTTATTGATTTGTGGCCACTTTACATATCAAATTCAGCTCATTGATCTGCGGATGATCTCCATATCAAATTGACGTTATTGTTCAGTGAATGTTACATGCTGTTGCGAGGGTTCTTGAGCAAATGGCCCATTTTGGCCCGTAAGAGGTAAAGTATCGGGTGTAATTGGTCAAGTTGGTCGCTGATGGCGGTCCTTTGGCTGAGGGGCCTTCTGAGGGGAGCTGGGCGCCCTGCCAGCAGTTGTCGTCGGTGCAGTCCTCCAGTGGTTTGCCCTCTACGACGAGGGGCTGCTTAGGAGGGAGGAGTGGTCAGAGGCGCCATAGAGGAAACGATAGACAGCATAGTTCTCGAGCACCAGTTTCACGTAGCTGCGGGTCTCGGCGAAGTCTACGATCTCGACGAAGATGTCCATGTCTGAGATGGGAAGGCTTTGGCTCCAGCGGGTGGCGTTGTCCGGGCCGGCATTGTAGGCAGCCAGAGCGAAGTAGGGATTGCCAGCGAAGGCATCTAGCTGGCTGCGCAGGTAGTGGGCACCGAACTGGATGCTCACCTGCGGCTGCAGCAGGTCTGCGGTCGAGAAGTCCGCAACGTTTAGTTCCGCCGCGATCCCCTGGGCGGTAGACGGCATGACTTGGGTAAGGCCGAGAGCGCCGGCGGGCGAGGCGGCTAGGGGATTGAAGAAGCTCTCCTGGCGGATCACAGCCAGGAGGAGAAGGGGCGACAGGTCGTTTTCGGCGGTGGTCGCCTGGATGAGGGACGGGTAGGCCAAGGGATAGGACAGCTCCAGAAGGGCGCGAGGGTTCTGTTCCAGGGGGCCGCCAACCTTCGCCAGCAGGGGAGCAGCGGCGGCGGCGGCCAGGTGGGGCATATCCAGGTCGTTGAAGGCACGGGCCAGGCGGTAAAGGCTCCAGGGCTGCAAGCTGCTCTGGTCGATAAGCCAGAGGAACTCGTTGGTCGCCTCTCGGGTCAGGCCCAACTGGTGGAACTCCTGGCCCCGCTGCCAGGCTGGCAGGTCGAAGGGCGAGGAGCCGGTCGCCAGGGTCTCCGGCCCCCAGAAGGAGGTCAGCCATCCTTCAACTGCATCCCAATCAGGGGCGGCAAGCGTCTGTATCGTGTCCTCGGCCTCAGAGATGGGGGCAGCACCCTGGTCCTCGAGCCAGGCTTCGGCTCGCAGGGCGTAGAAGCTATCGGGGGCGGCCGCCACGGCCTGCTCGAGGTGGGCGGACGCTCCCTCGCTATCGTCCAGGAAGGGCAGGTCCAGCTTTGCCAGCCAGAGATGGGCCTGAGCGCGGTGCTCAGGGCTGGGGAAAGCGTCGAGCATCTCCTCCCAGGCTGTCCTGGCCGCTGCTGCGTCTCCGATCAGGTAGGGGATCAGACCGCTGAGGAAGGCGGATCTGGCGGCGCTGGAGGACTCGGGCTGGGCCTGTGAGAACTGTTGATAGGCTGCGGAGGATTGCAAATGACCATCCAGCCCGGCAATTATCAGAGGGGCGGTCCTGCTGGCATCATCCGGCGGGGATGTGGGCGTTGGCATGGCCAGGCAGACGAAGTCCACATCGTGGAGGCCCGGCGTGAAGGAGCGGTAGCCGCAGGCGACCCACTGCGTCTCGTCTTGCTCTTCGGTCGGCATGCAGGTATAGCCGTCCAGGGTGAAGAGGATGGTGCCGTTGCCGGGGAAGCAAGGCGGCGTCTCCGGTGTGTGCTGGGGTATGCTTATGGTGTAGCGGCCGTCGGAGGTGACGGCCGTAGCCCAAGCTTGACCATCGATGCTGGCGGTGAGGGTGAGGGCGTCGGCGGCGGGTTTGCCGTCCACCCGAACCGTGCCGCTGTAGGTGGCGGGGAGGGCAGGTGCACAGGCCGCCTTGGCCGCTGAAGGCGTGGAGGTCGGCGCTGTCTGGACGTGGGGTAGGGTGGGGAGGGGGATGGTGGAGACGGAGCTCTGGGAGTGGGTCTCCTCGGCCGGGAGCGGGTCTACGTAGCTGGCCTGGGCGGTCTCGACCAGGGCCAGCATGACCGCAGCGACGGCCAGGCCGGCCGTCACCACCGCCAGCGCGCACTGGATTGCGGTGGGAGGGTTCCCGCGGGGACGCCCGCCTCCTCTGTGGTCTGCTATTATCGACATCGCTATGGCTTGCCTTTACTGTTCTGACGCGGGCGGTGGGCCTTTGTTACGGCGGTTGCGGGGTCTCAGCTTCACTTGTTGACTCCCACGTGATCTAGCTGTTCCAGATGACAGCAGACGGCCGGGGGCCGATGGGGGGTGGTCCGGGCATCTCTCCTACGACCGCTGAAGGAGGGGCAGCGCGGCTATGGGACGGCGGAGACGGACTCCTCGGAAGGGTAGAGTCGGAGAACGCTGTCGTATGACGGGTCCGGGCCAACCTCGGCCATGGTTTGGGTTACTGCCTCTTGTATGGTGAGTCCGTCGATCAGTAGATGCTGGAGCAGACGTTCAGTGGTGGTGTCCGTGTGCTCGGATGACACCAGCCCATCCCAGGCCACAAAGGCCTTCGCACCCTTTTGCACAAACGCTTCGGCCATAGTAGCGGAGCTTAGCCCATCGCAACCCATGGTTATGATTGTCGCGTCTTGAAAGTCGTCTTTCATGCTCGACCTGACGAAGCCCGGCATTACGCCAAAGTATTCCGGGCCGCCTTTGTAGTACGAGACCTTACTTAGGCGCTGTTTCGTCTGGTCCTTCCGGTGCGATGTCTTGTCGTACGACTCGGATGTGAAGAGGGTCACCCAATCGGCCGGCTGGTCACCAACTCTGCCCAGCGCCGAGTGGACTCTAAGGATGATCAGCTCATGACCCCAGGTGGGAAGATGTCGGTAGAACTCCACCGTCACTTCTTCGCCCGGGAAGTAGTCCACGGCGTATCCGGCTTGCTCCAGCAGGTCGGTGGCTGCTTCGGCGAAGGCGGGATTGGGCTGCGTGAGGCCCAGATGGTCGACTATGGCTGCTCTGGGCCCACCGGTGGAGTCAGTCACCGGTGGAGTTGGCGGCTCCTGATCTGAGTCGGAGTTGTGGAGGGTGAGGAAGGTAAATACGACTATGGGGATGATGATGGCAGCAGCGACAAGGATTGCGATCTTGTCCCGCAGGTCGCCGCTGCCCTTCGCCCGCCTGGCACTCTGTTGGGCCTTGGAGAGCGCTCGCTTCCTGGAGCGTCGCTCCGGCTTGCTCTTGCGGTTCATGTGGAAGCCCCGACGGGGTCACATAGCGTTTACGTGAGCCACCGCCTGCCAGCATACCACGCGCTTGCGCTGAAAGCGAGCAGCTGTACTCGTCCAGTACATTGGTGACACTATGCTACCTCCTGTTGCTGGAATTGTAGGGCGGCCTGGAGAGGCGTACGGTAGCCCAGGGCCTGGTGGGGTCGGTAGGTCTACGACCTCATAGAACTCCTCGGTATGGGTCCTGTGAGCCCGCTCCACCTGCCCGTTGAGCTTGGAGGAGCGGGTGGGAGCACGAACAGACGGATGCAGCGCCGCTGGAACTCGGAGCCCCCATCCACCTGGATGGCCCGGACAGGGAAGGGCACCTACGGCTTGAGAATGACCTTGCCGAAGTTCGCCCGGTCGGCCAGGATACCGTGGGCCGCGGCTGCCTCCGCCAGCGGCAGTACTCGGTCGACGATGACCTTCAGCTCGCCGCGGCCGCAAAGGTCCACCACCTTCTGAAACTCCTCTATCGCGCCGGATCTAAGCAGTTCGTTGCCCAAGTAGAGACCTGCCAGGGATACGTCCCGCTCGACCAGCAGCGCCGCGTCGATGGACACAGGCTCCTGTGAGCTGTTGCCCACGGAGACCAGGCGTCCGCCGTTCGCCAGGAGCTCGATGCTCCTGACCAGGGTCCGCCCTCCCACTGATTCCAGCACGACGTCGACCCCGCGGCCGCCGGTCATGGCCGTGACCGCTTCGGCGAAATCGGCCGTTCGATAGTTGATGGTTTCGTCCGCACCCAGCTCGCGGGCCCGCGCGAGCTTCTCGTCGGAGCCCGCGGTGGCTATCACCCGCGCTCCGACGTGCTTAGCGATCTGGACGCCGGCCATGCCTATCCCCGAGCCCGCCGCCTGGACGAGCGCCGTCTCGCCGGGGCGGAGAGCCGCTTTCTTCACCAGGGCGAACCATGCCGTCATGAAGACGATGGGAATACCAGCCGCCTCCTCGAAGCTTAGCGACTGGGGAATGGGCACGACCGCCTGGGCGATTGCTGCCGCCAGCTCGGCGTAGCCGCCCGACGGTATGATCGCCACCACGCGATCGCCCTCCCGCACGTTCTGAACCAGATCACCGACGGCCTTCACCACGCCGGCTACCTCCCAGCCGACGATCAGTGGCAATGGCTGCTGCTCGTCTCCGGCCTCGCCGGCACGCTGTTGCATGTCGCCCCGGTTGACGCCCACCGCTCGCACCTCGATCAGGACCAACGCCGGGGATAGCGAGGGGTCAGGCACGTCCCGGTAGCGCAGAACCTCCGGGCCGCCAAACTGGTCGATGATGATAGCCTTCATGGGATGTCCTCCGTCTCAACTAGTGCCCGCCGGGAAATATGCCGCACACAGCGATAATCCGGCGGCTCCTTCGATAAGCGTAGAGCCGCTTGTGCCTACCGCCGTCCCACCACCACGAACCGCACGATAGCGTTGACCAGCGGCAGGCAGGGCCACCAGACCGCTGCTCACCACTCGTAGGCCCCGATGTCGGGCGCGGCGTCACGAGGGCGGCCTTCGGCGTCGTCGGAGGGGGCACCATCGGCACTGCCGGCGTCCACAGCGGGGCTGCCCGCCTGCAAGTGCAGGTCCACTCCTGACCAGCCGGACACAAAGAGTGGGTCAGCCGTCACGCTTCCCTGGCCCTGGCCGGTGACAGCGGTCCAGGTGCCATCGGCGATCTCGGCGCGGGTAAACCAGGGATCGTGTCCGCTCACAAACTCGGCCTCAATCTCGCCGTCCTCTCGACTCCAGTATAGGTTGTGGTGCTCCGTTAGCTGCACCCCTTCTCCCAGGTAGAGGCCGGTTGGCGTGCCTTGCCCCGGCCCGGTGTTGAAGGCGAAGATGTTGTTCACCAATGTCAGTTGAATCGCTGGTGAGGTGCCGTCGTCGGGGTAGGCAGCGACGAACGCATAGTCTCGGGCGCCGTAGTCAGGGCTGTACATATTGTAGGCGATGGTGTTGTTGATTACCTCGTAGGTGCCGGGGTGCGCGCCCAACATCACCGGGTTTACCCCCTGTCCCCAGACGAGGTTGCTCTCCATCCGGCCCCCGGCCCACAGCTTGATGCCTTGCAGGTGGTTGCGCACGACCCTGTTACGCCTCACGACAATGCCGGGGATGTTGCCAGCGGAATCGCGCGAGTTCAGGTCAATGCCGTCGCCGCCGTTATCATGGACGTAGGAATCCTCCACCACGATGTCATCCCCCCGCGCCACCGACAGCCCGTCGCCCCCATAATCGGCTCCTGGCGCTGACCCTGCCCCGTAGATCTCCAGCCGCCGGAAGGTCATCCGGTCGCAAGGGCCGGGGGTGCAGTCCACCGCCTCGTAAGCGCAGTCGTGGAGGATGCTGTCCTCGAGAACCACGTCGCTCACCGGGCCGTACTCAGGGGCTTCCTCGGAGTAGCCCACTGTGAAGCGCACGCTGGCCTCGCCGCCGGCCACATCCAGCTGCGAAAGGAGGACGTGGTGGTTGTCGCCCTCCAGGGTAACGCCCCAGATGGGGAAGCCCAGGACGGCAAAGCCGCTCAGTCTCAGATAGGAGGTGCCGGGGGCCAGGGTGAGGCTGCCCAGGACAGTGGCCGTCTCGCCAGGAGCAGCGGCGAAGGTGATGGCGGCGCCGGCAGTGCCGGAGCTGGGAAAGGTCACGTCCTCCGAGTAGCTGCCGGCGCTGACGCAAACGGTGTCGCCGGGCTGAGCCGCATCGGCGGCGTGTTGAATGGTTTGCCAGGGAGCTTGAGCGGTGCCGGGGTTGCCATCGTCGCCACTAGGAGCAACGTAGTGAGTGCAGGTTAGCTCAGGGGCTGGAGCAGCTTGCTCCCTGCCGAGGGTAATGATCCCCTGCATCCGATCTAAAGTCGTCAGGTCGCTGATCTCGGGCCGCCCGTCGAAGTACCGCTTCCACGCCTGAGTCTGCGGGTCGATCCAGTAGGCCGCCGCCACCGTTGCCCCTGTGCAGCTCGCGAGGGCCTGGTCGGTGGCAGTCCCGCTCGCGCCAGGCCACACGGAGATGGCCCACTTGTCGGGCCGCGGGCAGCCGAGCATCCCACCGGCAAACCTCTCACTCAAACCCATCAGCTCAGTAACAGCGCCAATCTCCTCCTGGTCATGAACACAAACACTGTAGTCTCGCGAGTAAGCGTTATTGCCATCCGTCTTCGTTATCTGACCATAGCCGTGTCTCGCACAATACGAATAGCTTTCCCCGCACTTGCCTTCCAAGAAGCTCCACTCACCACATTCACTGCCATCCGGGAAACTGCATATTCCCTGTTGTCCATCCACATCGACTATTTCGAGTTCATACCCTAGTTCCTCACAGTAGACGGCAGCAGGGTCTGGGATTCCAGTAGCCTCTCCACTAGAGGCCGAAGCAATATCATCGGAAGCAGTATCGTTATGAGAGGCCCCGGCGGAGGTCTTGTCCCGCTCGCCCGTTTGCGGCCAGCCGCCCTCCGTCGAGGCCGCCGCCACAGCCGCGGCCCATGCGATGATGCCCTGGCCGTCGTCGATTGCGGTAAGATCGCTGATTTCAGGTCGATCGCGGAAATAGCGAGCCCATGTTTGAGTGTCCCGGTTGATCCAGTACGCGACGTCGACCTGCTGGGGGCAGAACGCCAGGGCCTCCTCGATCGGCACGGCGTACTGGCCGCTCCAGGTGGCAACTGACCACTTCCCTGCCTCTGGGCAGTTGTGCATCGTGCCATCCTGCGTCTGCGAGGAACCGCACCCTGTCGCCCAAGTTAGGGCTAGCAGGCCCAGGGCAAGCATACCTGCCAGAGACAAGAGCACGAGTCTCCTCCCACGGTTACGCATGGCGAATCTCTCCACTCAAAGTTGCCGAGCCCATCCTACTCGCAGGCGCGGGGGGCGGCAAGGGCGAAGGCTACGGCCGGGACGAACGAACAGCCCCCCTAGCTCCGCCTCTCGGCCAAGTTGATGCCGCCGGCGCTCTTGGGAGGTGGCGGTGTGTGCGCGGTGAATCCAACCGAATCTATACCTTACGTCCCCTGACGTTTACTGAAGGCTGCAGCCTGGCCGTGCTATCTTGGAACCGAGATAGCGAGGGGACACCATGTCCAACTGGCATCAAGAATCAGCATTTGTTGTTGTTGTCGTGCACGGCATGCGCGATATCAGCAGAACGACCTGGTCCGACGCTTCTGCGGCGAAGCTATACGCAGAGAGATTGCTGGAGCAAGGCGTGCTGGCGGATAACATCCGCATCTACCGCGCGCGCTTGGCAAAGCCGCCTCTTCCCTCTTTCTAGCGAGAGCCGTTAGGCCCAGCCTACGTGACAGTGCCCCGAGCCTAGGCCTTACCTACCCCCACCTCATCGCCACCATGCGGCTCGTGATCCCGATGGGGTGCTGCGGCGCTGTATCGGTCTGTTCGTGCTCCCACCCGCTCCCCCAAGCTCAAGGGGCAGGTGGGAGCAGGCTCACAGGACCCGCACTGGGTGAGTACCAACTATAGCTCCAATCTGCCAAGGCAGTTATAATTGAGGCAGCCTGTCGCCATAGCAGGAGATAGATGATGCCATTCCCCTATCGCGATCCCAACCAGGCGGGGCCGTTCGCTTTAGGTTACTTCGAACGCCTGCGTGGTAGCGACGACATTCGCAGGACGTGGCTGGGACTGGATGCTCTCGTCCAGGTGCGCATCCAAGAGCCGGACATCGTCGTTTTCGTCGACACGCGCGGCGGCCGCGAGATGCGCATCAGGCCGAGCGTTAACGACGGGGAGCCCGACCTCACCCTGACCCTCACCGCCGACAGCTTCCACGACATCTACAGCGGCCAGCTCAACGTCTTCACGGCGTTTGCCACTCGCAGGATCAAGGCCGAGGGCAATGCCGCCCTCATCATGAAAACGGCCTGGACGCTGCCGCAGGCGATCCAGATCTACCGCGAGCATTGCGCTTCGGCTGGACTGTCGGAGCAGGAAACGAAAGCCCCCAGGCCACAGCCAACTGAGGCGGTGGCGGCGGCCACCGTCGGCGATAGGGTAGACCGTCTGCGTGAGCGATTCCTGCGCGGGCAGCGGGAGGTCTGTGTGGAGCGCGCCCGCTACCTCACCGAGTCGTACCGCCAGACGGAAGGGCAGCCCGCCGTTCTGCGCCAGGCTCGCGCTTTGGAGCACATCCTGGGCCACATCAGCGTGCGCATCGAGCCGGACGAATTGTTGGTGGGCAACGTCAGCGGCAAGCCGCTGAGCGCGGGGATCTATCCTGAAGGCATCGGCGGGCGTATCCTGGGCGAACTGCCGAACCTCGCCCAGCGCGACTGCAACACGTTTGCCATCGACTCAGAGGACGAACGTGAGCTGGTCGAGAGCATCCTGCCCTACTGGCGTGGCAAGACAACCGAGGAGCGGGCGCGGGAACTCTGGTCGCCGGAAGTAACCGCCAACTTCGAGAAGGTGGCGCCGTTCATCTTCACCGAGATCGGAGGCATCGGGCACTTGCTGGTCAACCACCAGCGTGTGCTGGAACGGGGGCTGCTGGCGGTCATTGAAGAAGCTGGAAGGAAAAGGCAGGAGGCAAGGGACAAGGCGCAGGGCGATTTCTACGAGGCTGCGGAGATCGCCGGGCGGGCAGTGATCTCCTGGGCGAGCCGCTACGCAGACGAGGCTCAGCGGCTGGCCAATGCGGCAACGGACTCCCGCCGCGATGAACTTCTGGCCATCGCCGAGGCGTGTCGCCGCGTACCCGCTCAGCCACCGCGGACGTTCCAGGAGGCGCTCCAGTCCGTCCTGTTCATGCACTACGCCGTGCAGATCGAATCGTGGGAGTCGGCCATCTCCTTGGGCCGGATCGATCAGTTTCTCTATCCGGTCTACAGGGCCGAAATGGAGGCCGTGCAGCTTTCGCGCGAGGGCGTGCTAGAGTTGCTGGCCTGCTTATACATCAAGCTCAGTCACTCCATTCCCCTGTTCGACGCCGACGTGACGCTCGCCTTCTCCGGGCTGACTAACTTCGCCAACACGGTCATCGGCGGCGTGGACGGGGAAGGCAACGACGTCACTAACGATCTCTCATACCTGATGCTGGAAGCCATGAAGCGTGTGCGGACGCCGCAGCCCAACTTCGGCGTTCGCATCCACAAGAAGGCTCCGCGGGAGTTCCGAGACGCCGTCGTCCAAGCTGTGGCCGACGGCATTGGCAATCTTCAACTGTTCAACGATGAGGTGGTTATCGCCTCGCTGACCAATCGGGGCGTCCCTCTGGAAGAGGCGCGCGACTATGGGATCATCGGTTGCGTCGAGCAGGCCGTGGCCGGCAAGAGCTTCACGTCCTCCGACGCAGCGCTGCTCAACCTGCCGTTGTGCCTGGAGCTAGCGCTCAACAACGGCCGCGGGCGACTATTCTCCGATCAGCTTGGTCTGCCGACCGGAGACCCGCGAAGCTTCACGCGCATCGACGACGTAATCGAAGCCTACCGGGCGCAGGTCGAATACATCGTCGGCCAGATGGTGGAAGGGCTGAAGGGGCTGGCGCAGGCCCACGCCGAGCGGCGGCCGATGCCGCTGGTCTCAGCGCTCACCGATGACTGTCTGGCACGGGGCCTGGACCTGACAGCAGGCGGTGCCCGCTACAATTTCACCGGTGTTCAGGGCGTGGGCGTGGCAACCGTCGGCGATAGCCTGGCGGCGATAGACTGGCTGGTGTTCGACGAGAAGCGCATCACGATGGAGGAACTGGTGGCCGCTCTCGGCGCGGACTTCGAAGGGCGAGAGTCGTTGCGACAGATGCTCCTGAACAGAGCGCCCAAGTACGGCAATGACGATGATCGTGCCGACCGATTCACCCGCCTGGCGGCGGAGATATACTGCCGCGCCGTCGAGAAGCATCGCAACTCCCGCAGCGGCTGGTATTCACCCGGGTTGTACAGCGTGACGACGCACATAGCCTTCGGGCTGCTGGTCGGCGCCACCCCCGATGGGCGCCATGCGGGTGAGTCGCTCTCGCAGGGCATCAGCCCGGCGCACGGGCGCGACAGGCGCGGACCCACCGCTGCTCTCAAGTCGGCTGCCAAGCTGGACCACACGCTAGTGTCCAACGGCCTGGCGCTGATCCAGATGCTTAGCCTGGGCGCATCGGCGCGTAAGCACGCCAGCGAGGTGTTGGGCGGGCTGTTGGAGGCGTATTTCGCCCTCGGCGGACAGGAACTGCAATGGAACCTGGTGGACCGGGCGACGCTGCTCGCTGCCCAGCAAGACCCGGAGGCATACCGGGGGCTGGTTGTGCGGGTGGCAGGCTATAGCGCCCTGTTCACCGACCTCAACCGCGTCGTCCAGGATGAGCTGATCGCGCGGACAGAGCACACCACCTGAAGAACGCCGCGGAAGAAGGTATCGACCGGCGTTTTCGCCACAGCGAGAGCATCCGCAAGAATCGCGATATTTCCTTTTCTGAACTCAGGTGGCCACGATCAGAGGGAGGGAGAGCACCAATGCTCACACACGAGTACGCTGATGTGAACGGCATCCGGCTACACTATGTGACCGCGGGAAAGGGCAAGCTGATGATGTTCGCCCACGGCTTCCCGGAGTTCTGGTACGAGTGGAAGAACCAGCTCGCTGAGTTCGAACGGGACTACCAAGCCGTGGCTCCCGACATGCGCGGCTACAACCTGTCATCAAAACCCGCAGATGTTGATCAGTATCAGGTGGAGTATCTGATCGAAGACCTGCGGGCGCTTGCAGAGCACCTCGGTCACAAGAGGTTCACCCTCGTCGGTCACGACTGGGGAGGCGCCGTCGCGTGGGCATTCGCGATCTACCATCCGGATCGTCTTGAGAAGCTCGTCATCATCAACGGGCCGCATCCGGGCATGTTCGAGCGCG
>Ga0307438_1002277_pt1 | contig 11314 bp, 11 predicted proteins | sample SalMarWE160110MG_FD_202144 | JGI IMG/M metagenome (GOLD analysis project Ga0307438, IMG submission 202144) | Salt marsh sediment microbial communities from the Plum Island Ecosystem LTER, Massachusetts, United States - WE1603-110 | ecosystem: Environmental > Aquatic > Marine > Intertidal zone >...
GCTCATCTCCCGAATGTTCGACGAGTTCTGCTACCACAGCTCCTCTCATTGGTCCAACGATTACCTTTGAACCTATCCAGTATTGATAATAAGCGAGCCACTCGTCAGCGAGTGCTTTGTTAAGTAATTCGACAAGCTTTTTTATATTAACTCCTACGATTTCTCTTCCTTTCGTGCCCATGTCTCCTCCTTTTTTGGGACTTTGTTTTCTGTTTATTATGATGATTAAATAAGATTATTTGTCAACCCTTCCCGCAAAAAACTTTAAACTCCTTAAATGATATCGTTGACATATTTTATAGTCAAGTATATAATGATACAGGAGATTGCAGAGAGTAAAAAAGAGACTTGGTTTGATTTTTTTTATAAGTAATAAAAAGGGAGTAGGAAACTAAAGGATTAATCATGGATATTAAATTAAACTTAAAGAGCCCGGCAGTTTTTATTGGGAAACAGGGGAACGGAATTATTAGTTTTGGTTCCGGGCAACCGGATCTGCCTCCTCCCAGGGAAGCTATAGAAGGTATTGACATAAGACATGACCTAAGATATGGACTTATTCAAGGTTGCGTAGAGTTGAGAATGTCGCTCGCGGACGAATATCCGGCTTCCTCTGCTGAAAATTTCGTAATTACAAATGGCGCATCGGAAGCTCTGGATTTAATCTTCCGTGCTATGGATAAAGGAAAGGTTTTACTACCACGGCCTTATTATTACTCGTATCCCCCGATACTGGAATATGCCGGAATGGAACCAGTTTATACCGATTTAAAACAGGGGAGAATAGACATTGAAGATTTTAGAAAAAAAATAAAGGGATGCAAGGCAGTTTTAATAAACTCCCCTTCCAATCCTACCGGTAGAATCGAAGCCATCGATACGTTAAAAGAAATAGAAGAAGTTACAAAAGATCTTAATATATATGTTGTTTCTGATGAGGTTTATAAAGATATTATTTACGAAAGAGAAAACTACATAATTAGTGGCAGTCATGTAATTACGGTAAACTCTTTTTCTAAGACCTATGCAATGTGTGGTGTCCGTGTTGGTTACTTGTGGAGCCCGGACCAGGAATTCATAAATAAAGTGATAGAGATGAAGACTCATACTTCTATGAATACTAATCTTGTCGGACAGGATATGGCCCTGAGAGCGATGAAAAGTCCTAAATCTTATGTAAAACAACAGCTGGGAATATGGAGAAAGAGAAGAAATATAATATACAAGGGTTTAAAGGACATTGGTCTCGATTTGTGGAAACCGGAAGGCGCTTTTTATGTGCTGCCAAAAGTTCCGAAACCTGAAGAATTTGTCAGAAAGCTTTACGCTGACTATAAGGTAATAGTATATTTAGGCAGCTGGTTTGGCGCTCCTAATAGAGTTCGCCTTAGCTATGCTCTGGATGAGGAAGAAATAAAAGAAGGACTAAACAGGATAAAAGATTGCCTGAGCAAAATTTGATTTTCGTTTCGAAAAAGTTTTAATGAAGCAAGACAAGAATTATTACCAGTTAACTGCGAAAGAAGTCATGGAAGAGCTGGGGACCAGTAAAGAAGGACTCCCCAGGGATAAGGCAAAAGAGCGTTTAAAGAAATACGGAAAGAACGAACTTAAAGGCAAGGGTGGGATTCCCAAGTGGCTCCTTTTCCTTTCCCAGTTCAGGGATGTGATGGTTATCCTTTTGATTGTCGCGGGTTCTATTTCCTATATTATCGGTAATATGCGTGATGGAACTGTGATGTTCGCTATAGTTATAGTAAATGCCATAATAGGTTTTATTCAGGAGTATAAAGCCGGTAAGATACTGGATAAATTAAAAGACTTGATTAAATCTCCGGCTTCTGTAATGATAGATGGGAAATTGAGTAAAATACCACAGGATGAGCTTGTTCCCGGAGATATAATAAAAGTCGAAACCGGAGATAAGATTCCGGCGGATATTAGAGTCATCGAGTCATTTAATCTGGAAACGAATGATTTTTCCCTCACCGGGGAATCCATGCCTCAGGAGAAGAACAGCAACGCTATAAAGGAGAAATCTATTCTGGCGGATAGAGATAATATGGTTTATCTGGGAACTACCGTAGCGTCCGGAAACGCCCTGGGAGTCGTAATCTCGACCGGAATGGATACAGAAATGGGTAAAATTGCGACTATGACAGAGGAAACCGGAAAAGCAGAATCTCCTCTGGAAAAAGAATTAAAAGTGCTCGGCTACCGTTTGACCGGAATTGTGCTTGTACTCAGTGTGTTCCTTTTCGTTGTATCCCAGCTTCAGGGATTTAGTTTTATCACCAGTATGATGTATGCTTTGGGAGTCGCGGTTGCCGCGGTACCGCAGGCGTTGCCAGCCCAGGTAACAGTGGCGCTTTCTGCCGCGAGTAATAGATTAGCCGGTAAAAAAGCGGTGGTGAAAAACCTTTCCTCGGTCGAGACGCTGGGTTCAACCACGGTTATTGCTACGGATAAAACCGGAACTCTTACCAAGAACGAAATGACGGTAACGACTGTATGGTTCGACGAAAAAGAGCACGAAGTGACGGGTGTTGGTTATAAACCGGAAGGTGCGATATTGGAGAAAGATGGAGAACCGCTTACAGAGGAAGAGATAGATGAAATGGAAGTTATGCTGGATGCGGCAACCATGGCTTCCAACGCTGAAATACATAAACCCGACGAAAACCATAGTTCCTGGTATCCTATCGGTGATCCGACGGAAGCGGCTCTCGTTACTCTTTCCACAAAATTAGGCACACGGTCTCCGAAAGAAGATGAAGAAAATCCTGAATTACACGAATTTTCCTTCGATTCAGAGAGAAAGAGAATGAGTTCGGTAAGGCAGTTTGAAGACCGGCAGGTTCTAACTATGAAGGGGGGGGCTGACAGTGTTCTCTCAGTAAGTAAGTTTATATATCGTAACGGAAAGAAGGAACCAATAACTGAAGAGGATAAAGAGAAAATAAGAAAGTTAAATGAAAAGTATTCAAAGCGTGCTTTAAGAGTTATTGCCATAGCCTATCGTCCTCTTGAATATGACGGCAGCGATTATGTAATGGAAGAGATCGAAAAAGACGTTATTTTTCTGGGGCTTGTAGGTATGATAGATCCTCCCAAAGAGGGAGTAAGGAAAGCCATCAGGGATTGTCACTCAGCAAAAATAAGGACATTTATTGTGACCGGAGACCATGCTATAACCGCTAGTGCCGTAGGTAGGGAGATAGAACTTTTCGGGGGAAAAGAACCTCTTGTGGTAACCGGAGCGGAACTTGAGGATATGGAAGATAAAGAACTCTCAGAGATTTTGAGAAGGAATGAATCAATCATATTTTCCAGGGTGGACCCAAAGGATAAACTGAGGGTTGTAAAGCTCCTGGAAGAGGATAAGCAGATTGTGGCGGTAACCGGGGATGGGGTAAACGATGCCCCCGCGTTAAAAAGAGCTCACATAGGAGTGGCTATGGGAAAGACAGGTACCGACGTGGCAAAGGAAGCCGCGCAACTTGTGCTCCTCGATGATAGCTTTCCCACACTCGTGTCCGCGGTAAAAGAAGGAAGAACTATATATAATAACCTTCGCAAAACCGTTCTTGCCTCTATGACAACCAATGGAGCAGAGCTTACTATTGTTCTGCTCGGACTTGCCGCGGTGGCTATTAATAACTGGGCCATTCCCATTCTTGCCATTCAGATACTGGCGATAGACCTTCTGGCAGAAATAATGCCCCTTACTTTTCTTACCTACGACCCGCCGCCGGAGGGCATAATGAATTCACCTCCGAGGAGTCAGGAGGAGCACATAATAAATAAATTTACAGCCGCAGAGGTAGGATTGCTCGGAGTTATAGTAGGAGCGCTGGCATTCTCAAATTTTGCCTTCTTTATGTTTAGGAATGGTATAACCCTGAATGTGGGTATGGAAAATACAATTCTTTACGCGAAAGCTACCACAATAAGTTATTTGACAATCGCTTACTGTCAATTTGCCAATGTTCTGTCCCGTAGGTTCGAGCAGTCTTCAATATTCAGTAAGAACTTTTGGACAAATAAAATTCTGTTATGGTCTATCGTAGGTTCGATGGGTATGGTCTTTTTAGGGGTATACGGACCGAAGATCCATGAATTTCTCGCGTTTGCCAGTATCTCACTTTTAGACTGGATTTACGTTCTCGGGGCAGCGGCTGTGTATCTTTTAGTATTCGAGTTTATAAAATTATTAAAGAGAAGAAACATATTATCTCCGGCCGGCCCTGTCGAAAAAAACAGTTAGCTGACACATTAAGAATAAGAGCCTGTTGCCCAAATGTTTTTTTCAATAAAATAATATCTCTGTGAGTTAATCTCCTTTTTCGGCGACATACTCTGCCGACTCAAAACCAACCTCAATTTCTTCATATCTAAAATTACCCCTTGACAGATCCATAAACTTGTTTATAATATAAACTAAACTATAGGATAAATTAGTATGCTATCGGTAAAAAATATAAGTAAGAAGTATGGAGATGTGGAGGCTTTGAAAGGGCTTTCCTTCGATATTGAAAAAGGAGATGTCTTTGGTTTACTTGGGCCAAACGGTTCGGGGAAAACGACCACCATACGAATAATACTTTCAATTATATTCCCGGATGAAGGAGAAGTAAAGTCAACTTTTAACCGTATCGGATATTTGCCTGAAGAAAGAGGGCTTTATCCAACTATGCGGATTGACGAATTGATATATTTCTTTGGGGAGCTTCGTGGAATGGAGAAGAAAGAAATTGGAAAACAGATGGATTTCTGGCTGCAAAAGCTGGAATTATTTGATAGAAAGCAGGATAAAGTACAATCGCTATCAAAGGGTTTAAAACAGAGAGTACATCTTTTGATAAGCGTCCTACATGATCCTCAATTCCTTATTCTTGATGAACCCTTTACGGGTCTTGACCCTATTGCGATTAAAGGCTTAAGAGAAATGATTGTCGAGTTGAGAACAAGAGGTAAAACTGTGTTGCTTTCCACTCACTGGATGGAACAGGCAGAACAACTCTGCAATACCGTGTGTCTTATTAGGAAAGGAAAGAAGATATACGGAGGCAGCCTTAAAGAATTGAAAGAATCACACAAAGGGAATGAAATATATATAGAAATTAAAAACAAATCAATTATTGATGCGTTGAAAGATATAGAAGTTGTAGCGCGTAAAGAAGAGGGGTTCATAATAAAAGCAAAAAAAGATCCCGGTAAAATTCTTACGAAACTAACAGATTTAACGGAAGTTTTTGAGTTTCGTTTGATATCTCCTTCATTGGAAGATATTTTTATAAAGGAAATCGGCAATGAATAAATCCCTTATAATAGCAAAAAAAGAGTTTCTTAAGTATGTCAGAAGTAAGTGGTTTCGTGCTTTTCTTGCGTTACCTGTAATCGGTATAGGGATACTGATATTGATTTCTTCTTTTGCACCTGAAGGGCTTTCAAGCTTTAAGGAAAAAGAAACTTATAAAATAGGTATTGTAGACCATTCTAAAGAAATTGGGGAATATCTCGAAAGTACGGAAAAGTATGAATTAATACAGATGGATTCCGTAGAAGCAGTTGAACAAATGTGGGGGGGAAACATAAAAGGCTTTATTGTGATACCTCAAAACCCGGACTCCGGTCAAATTATTTACTACAGCAGTTCTCTTAACCTTGAACTTTGGCCTTTGAGAGAAATTCTCCGTAAAGGAACTATTAAATTGAAGCTTAAAGAAAGAGGGCTTAATCTCTCATTCGCCGATGAACTAAGCAAGGGAATCAATCTGGTCCCGAAGAAAATAACAGAACGCGGTGAAAAAAGCAGCGGGGGAGAAATGCTCTTAGTTGGCCTTTTCATGGTGGTTTTTCTTTATATGTTTATTATTTTAGCCTCTCAACTGATGGCGAGAAGCGTAATTGAAGAGAAATTAAACGGCATAATAGAGTTAATAATATCCGATATTACTCCTCAAAAATTACTTTTCGGGAAATTTCTTGGTATTTCAATAACCGTAATACTATTGCTTGCCGTCTGGGGACTAATTGGGATAACCTTTTTAAATTATCCGCTTTTATTTTTAAGCCGTTCGATAGACCTTTCTTTACCCCTTGGTGTTATTATTTATTTCTTATTTGCCTTTATTTTTGGGTACACATTATATACTTTCTTCATTATTTTATTCGTGTCCACCGTGAATAGTGAAGAGGAGGTAAACCAAGCATTGACTGCAGGGATAATAATTATTCTTATACCATATTTTCTGTCTTTCTTCTGGGTAATGCAAAATCCATCTTCCGCAGTTTCGGTTATATCTTCTCTAATACCTTTTTTCACCCCGCTGATAATGCCCCTTCGCCTTGCAATATCCACTGTTCCTCTGTGGCAATCGATCGTTTCCGTTTTTCTTTTAATATTAACCTCGTGGATTATTATACTCCTTGCAGGGAAAGTTTACAGGCTTTCTATGCTCCTTGTTGGGAAACCTATTAACTTTCGAGAAATTTACAGGCTTCTCAGAAAAAGTTAGCGGTTTTTAGTAAGTAGTTGACTTTAGTATATAGGATTTAGGAAAGTATTCTTTCTGGAGGTGAATATGGTTATTAAAAAATTAATAGATAAGGTTCCCATAGACTCAAGTTTTGCAAAATTGATTTTAGGCGCGGTTCTGGTGGCTTTACTGGTGTCTCTTAGTATGGTTGGTGTTTTGAAGCTATTTGGTTTTTCGGTTGACCCTGCAATCCCGTCAGTATTTGCTGGGATTTCGGCTGCCATATATGCTGCCGGAGTAAAAAGAGAAGAAAAGAAAGGTCGTTGAAAGGGGAGCTGAAAATGTCTGCCGAAAAGAATAATATTAACGAAGTAAAAAAAGTTATTCAGGACGTAAGGGCATCCTGGTGGGAAGATGGGTTGGTTGAGGTTATGAGCGGATCCATTTTTGTATTTATGGCGGCGTTTTTTTTCATGATAGAGTTCTTGCCTGATACAAACTTAAAGAAAGGTTTGGAAATCGGATTTTACGCAGTCTTAATAATTTTTGCGATAAGCTCCGCATGGATTAAGAGACATTTTAAGAAAAAATATATTTGGCCTAAGACAGGATATGTTCGACCTCAAATAAGCAGAGAATCCAAGATCGTACTTTTTCTCGTGTTCGTCTTAATAATAACAAACATTGCATTGATTTCCTTATGGCAGTTTTATCAAAACAGTACTTCTAAAGTCGGGTTGCCTGTGTTTTTAACTATCCTTAACTCTTGCAGAGAAGGGTTTTTTATCGGTTCTTTTGTTTTTCTTGCTTATTTTTCAGTTTACCTTTCTATAAATAAAAAAAGATTTTTAATAGCGGGTATTCTCGGACTTTGTAGTGGAGTAATTGCCGGGTTAATCCTGAGAGTCTTCGATTTAGAAAGTTCTAGAATACTGGCTTCGATAATACTGGGAACAATCGGAATATATTCCCTATTTGCCGGAATACCAAGATTCTTGCGATTCAGAAAAGAAAGCGTAGATAAGGAGGTATGATAAGCGAATTAAAAGAAGAAAGTTTGGCAAATATACGAAGATTAAAAGAAGATGTTTGTAAGTCCTGGTGGAAGGACGGAATGTTCGAGATTAGTTTTGGCATGGTAATGTTCTTTATAGGAGTAGGATACTTTGTTCCTAAAACACCATTTTTGCCGAACACCTTTCCGGCTATTTTCTTCTCTCGATTTGCTCTCATGGTAATTGGGATATCCGGTTTTTTCTGGCTTAATCGAAAATTTAAGGCAAAATACATATGGGGAAAAACCGGTTATTCTATTCCTGCGAACGATTGTTCTAAATCGGTAAAAATTTCCATCCTTGCCGGATTCCTGTTTTACATTCTTGCTCTCCTAAGCAGGCGGTTCCTACCATCTGAAGCAATTATTTTATTAACAGGAACGGCTATAGTTTTTGCATATATTGCCTTATTTTTTCAATCGGGAAAAGCAAAAAGATTTCTAGTTTTTTCAGTCTTGACTTTCATAATTGCAGGGGTTACTGCTATTCTGAGGATTTTCTATCCCCAGGTAATTTACCTTTTGTTTTTTATATTAGGCTGTGCATCTCTTGTTTCCGGTTTTATTGTCTATGGGAACTTTAGAAGGAGGGAGTTATGATGGATAGCTTTAAAGAAAAAAAATCAGAAAAAGTAGAAGATTTGAAGAAGAAGGTTCATAGGGCTTGGTATGAAGACGGTATATTCGAGATAGGTTTCGGAATGCTTTATTTGATAGTTGGTTTGGTGTTTGTTTCTCCGATCATGAAATTTTTACATGGTTCCCGGTTAAGCATAGTCTTTCTAAGGCTGATTGTGGTTTTGGCTATAGTGGGGGGAATCTCTTGGTTAATCCGGAAATTTAAAGAAAAAGTTGTGTGGAATAAAGCGGGTTACTCTGCCAGAAGGGATTATAATCCTAAGATGGTTTTAATTCTTGCGGTCGTAATTTTTTTATTTTTTGGTTTTTATATACTTGATCTCAGTTTTCTGTTATCTGGAATTTCAACTTTTTTACTCGGTTTTATTATGTTTTTCGTTTTTGTCGCACAATATGTCCAGGCTGGGAAGCCAATAAGATTTTTGGTTCTTTCTCCGATACCTCTTTTGGTTGCCGGGGTAAATTATCTTCTGGGCTTAACCCCGGATGACGGTCTGTTTTTAATGATATATATATTGGGGTGTACTTTTTTAATTTCCGGCGTTGTAGTCTATGTTAATTTTAAGAGGAAATTAGCCTGATGAAGGATAAAAAAATAATCAAAGAAATTGTTTCTCTGGAGAAATTGGTTCATGAGCCAAGCCGATTAGCAATACTTACGATTCTTTCGGGAGTAAAAGAAGCAGATTTTAAATTCTTACTACGTATTAGCGGATTTACACGGGGAAACCTTTCCGTTCATCTGTCAAAACTTGAGGAAGCGGGATATGTCAACGTGAGTAAAAGATTTATCAATAAAATTCCGAATACTGTGTATAATTTGACAAAAGAAGGACGCAAGGCCTTTAATGGTTATTTAAAAAATATGGAAAAAATAGTAAAATGGGGGAAGTAAGAAAAAGAAGCAAAATTAGTTTTTGGGTTGGGTGTGGTGGGCTTTGTGCACTTTGTGTTCTTTGTGGTTCAAAAAATGGGGTGGGGTAGGATGCTTACTTGACTTATAATTGAATATTTTTATTATATTTGAGTATTATTTTTAAAAGGAGGGTAAATGAGTAATCTTAAAAATATAATAGTAGAACCGGTTAAGGCATTCAAACACATAAAAGAAAAAGACGATTGGTGGATTCCTTTTATTTTACTTGTGGTTGTGACCTGGATATTTCTCTGGATTAGTGGTCCAGCCCTGGCGCGTATTACAGCGCAAATGATGGCTGAAATAGGCGCAGATAGAGAAATACCAAAGTTCGTGGAATATATAAAATATTTAGGTGCTCCAATTGGCACTTTGACAATGTGGTTGCTTATGTCCGTTATTATTTGGTTTCTGGGGAACTCTTTCGGAGCAGACTGGGATTTTGCTAAAGCGCTCGACCTGTATGCTTACTCTTCTGTTGTACAGGTTATAAGAACTATACTAACTACCGTTATTATTTTAATTCGAGGTATTCCAAATATAATGACTTTTAAAGATTTGAGTTTTGCTACCGGTCTTAATTTATTTTTCTCCCCTGAAAACCCAAAACTTTATGCTCTCTTTTCGGGAATAGAAGTTTTTACTATATGGCAGTTTATAATAATAGCTTACGGTATCTCGGAAATTGCAGGAGTATCGAAGAAGAAAGCAGCCTGGATTAGCGTGATAACCTGTCTAATAACGCTTGGATTTAGCGTTATGTTTGCAAGAAAGGGGATGATGTGATTATATTTGTATTGTTCGCTTTTAGCCTCTCTCTGGAGGAAGCAATAGAAATGGGTTTAAGGGAAAATCCCACTTACCTGCAGGCAAAGAAAGAATTTTTAATAAGGCAGAAGACAAACGCTTCCGCATATTCAACTCTTCTCCCCTCCGCGTCAGCAGGGTATGTAGAAGGACGGACTCGCTCGAGACTTGGTGGCGTAGAAATTTATGACTCGATTGACAGCTATTATAACGTTCGAATAGAATGGGATTTAACTCCGGGTGATTTTTTTAATGCCTTTTCATCTCACTATGGAAATAATTCAGCGTATTTTTCGTATCTTGAGACTAGGAATCAAACGATATATGAAATCATTTCCCGGTATCTCAACACACTTAAACTCGAAAAATTATTTGAGAGTAGGGAAACAGCCGTAAGGCGGACGGAAAACAATTTAAAGCTCATTGAAGAAAAAAAACGCCTTGGTTCTGCTTCGAACGCGGAAGTTCTTCAGGGGAAAGTAAACAATTTGCAGGCACAGTATGACCTTATGGAAACAGAAAAAAATCGTAAGGTCTATCTGTTAAGGCTGAAGAAATTAATCGGATTTGAGGCAAGGGATTCCCTTTTATTGGAAGAGCCAAAAGTTGATTTTAAAATACCTGAAAAGGATTCCATTCTGATTTTAGCTATGAATAAGGACCCTCTTATTAATGAGTATAATTCGGATTTGAAGAAGGCGAGATATGATTTTACTAACACCTCTCTTAACAATCTTTTTACGGTTTCTTTCGGCGCGCTATATCAATATCAGGATGAGGAAGCTCCCAGCATGTCCGATTTGAGGGACAATTACGATTATTCAATAGGATTTTCAATATCTATACCTTTGTTTACCGGTTTTTCCAGAGTTAATGATATGCTTATAGCCGAAATGAGAGTAGATTTAGCCGAATTAAAATTAGAGGAGAGAGAAAAAGAATTACGTATATCTGTAGAAGAAGATTATATGTTATATGAGGAAGCCAGGCAAAAGCTGCAACTGGCAGAAACCACCTTAAGTTTTGCAGAAGAAAGTCATAAGGCGGCGAGTGAAAGGTACCGTTTGGGAGAATCCTCTATGATTGAATTGTTGGGAGCGGAGGAGGATTTGCTAATAGCTCAATATTCACTGACTGAAGCTCGCTTTGACTGGTATCTTTCTCTGTACAGATTGAAAAGGCTTATGGGGAGGTTATATGAAGAGTAAGAAAAAACTTATAATAATAGCTTCTGTAATTGTAATACTCGGTATTATAATAATAGCTAATGTGAAGAAGGGAGGGGGTATAAACGTGGAAGCTTCAAAAGTTTCGCGCGGGTCAATCGAAGAGATAGTTTCCGCGCCCGGAGAAATTCAAGCGAAGGAAGAAAGGAAAATAAATTCAGAAGTCACAGCGGAAGTTGTTAAATTGTTA
>Ga0307438_1002286_pt1 | contig 11282 bp, 9 predicted proteins | sample SalMarWE160110MG_FD_202144 | JGI IMG/M metagenome (GOLD analysis project Ga0307438, IMG submission 202144) | Salt marsh sediment microbial communities from the Plum Island Ecosystem LTER, Massachusetts, United States - WE1603-110 | ecosystem: Environmental > Aquatic > Marine > Intertidal zone >...
GAACCTCGCGGACAATTATGACCTTCTCGAGGAAAAAGTTACCGAACAGCTAAGACTAAAAATGAGACCTGAGTTCTTAAATAGAATAGACGACATAATAATCTTTAAACCTCTTAACCTCGAACAGGTAAAGTCAATTGTAGGCATAATGATACAAGATCTCTCGGAACGTTTAAAGGAGTCTGACATAGAATTGGAGATAACAGAGAAAGCGAGAGACTTGCTCGCGGGAAAAGGTTACGATAAATCTTTCGGGGCAAGACCTCTTGCTAGAACCATTCAAAAATTCATCGAAACGCCGTTGTCACTTAAAATAATCGATGGTGAAATCACCAAGGGAAAAGTTTTGATCGACGTGAAAGATAAGGAGTTTGTTTTCAAAAAGAAATGATACCTCACACAAAGACACAAAGACCACAAAGATTTTTTTTGTTGTTTTTTTTACCCGGAACACGAAACCTTAAACTCGAAACTCTTATCAGCACGAATAGATTTTTAGCTTCTCTAAGAAAAAATATTTTTGCATTTTGCTGTGTCACTTTGCTTTTTAATTTTTGATATTTCATTTGATATTTTATGAGTTTGATTAAAAATTTCGAGGAACTTACAAGAAATTCAAATCAAATAAGAAAAGACCTTTTGACAATTCTGGATTATGCACTGAAAGAATCTTTACCCGAAGCTGCTATAAACAAATCAGTAATATTAGAGAATGATACACTAAAAATAACCGACAAGAAATTTTCTCTGTCTAAACTCGAAAATATTTTTGTGATAGGCAGTGGAAAAGCAACTTACAGAATGGCAAAATCTCTATATAATATTCTAAGGGGGAAAATATCAAAAGGTGTTATCACAATAAACGAACCTTCAAAGGAAAATTTAGGTCCAATTAAAGTGATTCAGGCTGGGCATCCACTACCCACTGAACAGGGAGTAAAAGGAGCAAATGAGATTTTGTCCCTCGCAGAAAAAGCAGATAAAAAAGATCTTATAATATCTCTTATTTCCGGCGGCGGTTCGTCTTTGCTTGCGGCACCTCTTAGTGGTATAAACCTTAAGGACTTACAAAAAATAAATGAATTATTATTAGCCTCAGGCGCTTCAATAAAAGAAATAAATACAATAAGAAAACATATCTCAAAGATAAAAGGCGGAAGGCTTTCCGGGGCCGCTTATCCCGCTAATTTAATTTCTCTTATTATTTCTGATGTAGTCGGAGATGATGTATCTACCATAGCTTCTGGACCAACTGTCGGAGACAGCTCCACTTACAAAGAGGCGTACGAAATATTGGAGAAATATGATTTAATGGAAAAAATCCCTCCTTCTATATCAAATAACATTAAAAGCGGTGCCGAGGGTAAGATCCGAGAAACTCCCGGTCCTGAAGATGAAACTCTATCCAAAACGTTTAACAGAATTATACTTAACAGCACAAAAGCATTGGAAAGCGCACAAAAGAAAGCCATTGAGCTTGGCTATAACACATATATTCTTTCCTCAAAGCTTGAAGGTAATGCAAGAAAAGTTGGAGCTCTTCATGGTGAAACAGCAAAAGAAGTTCATCTGTCCGGAAGCCCTATAGAACCTCCTGCCATAATACTCTCGGGAGGGGAATGTGTTGTTGCACTCGACAAAATCAGAAAAGAAAGGGGGGGTCCAAACCAGGAATGTGTAATCGGTTTTGCAGAAAAAATGGATTCTCTAAATGAAATAGCTTTTCTTTCCGTTGACACTGACGGAATAGATGGGTATTCCAGGTTTGCCGGCGGCATCATCGGAGGCAATAAGAAGAAAATATCCGGGGAAGAAATAGAAGAAGCGCTAAGGAAACATTCCTCATCAAATTTCCTCCGGAAAATAGGCGGGGGAATCATAACCGGTGAAACAGGCACAAACGTGAATGACCTGCGTATACTGGGCGTCGGAATTTGAACCACAGAGGACACAAAGATTTTAAACTGTTGGTCTGTGGGTCAGTTAGTCCGTTGGACTGTTAAAAAAAACGCACCAACACACCCACGAACTAACACACTAACTATAATAAAATTGCCACAGATTAACACTGATTTTTTTGTTCTTTTTTTCACTAAAACCAAAGACCTAATACCTAAAACCTGAAAAATATAATTAGCTATAGCTAATTATATTTTTCCGCTCTCTCCAGTCTCTCCCCTATCGGTGGGTGACTGTAATAGATAAGCTTGGCCCAGAAATTCGGATACGCATTGGAAAGATTTCTGTTTGCCAGACCCGCCATTGCCCTTTTGAAGGCTCCCGAGTCTTCCGTTAACCTGAGAGCTTCCTCATCAGCCCGGTTTTCAAAAAAACGTATAAGGGCATTCTGCAAAATCTTTAAGAAAGTCAAATCTATAAGACTGAGAAACAATAAAAACATCGGAAGCAGGGTAATATTTGCCCGTGTGTTTGTCAAAAAATTTGAGAATAAAGCCCTAAAAATTAAATGCAGAACATAAAAAGAAAACAAATTGAAAAAGAGACCGGTAAAAATCATCTTAGGCATATGTGCTTTTTTATAATGCCCAACTTCATGTGCAAGAACGGTCCTTATTTCGTCCGCTTTCATATTATTAATAATATTATCCGTTAAAATAACTCTCTTGGTTTTTCCTAAGCCCGCGAGCATCGCGTTTTCTTTTGTAGTTTTCCGGCTCGTGTCTTCCCTGAAAAAGCCTTTAATTTTAAGACCTCCTTTCTCCAGAATACCCCTCAAAGAGTCTTTTAACTCCTCATCTTCTATCGGCTCATATTTGTGAAATATCGGCATAATCCACACCGGAAAAATTATAGACATAACAACGGAAAAGAAAACCATAAAAAGGGAGGCGATAAGCCACCATGAATCGTCGAACTTCTGGAATATATACAGAAGCGCCCCGAATATTAGTATACTTAAAATTAAAGAAACGAGAAAACTTTTTATATGCTCTTTAAACCATTGCCCTCTGGTTTGATTCGAGAAACCGTATTTCTTTTCAATAACAAAACCCGAAAGGTAAGACAAAGGAAGTCCAATAATTTCCTGTAGGCCTGCGTAAATAAACATATAAAAAATAAATACAACTATTACGGATGAAAAAATACGCATACTTGCAATCCCGGATGATAATCCGGAGAAATAAAAAGTTAGATTAAAAACGGCTGACAGAAGCATTCCCCAAAGGGCTATCTTTCTACCTGTCCACTCGTATACTTTCGCCTTTTCCTGTTTCTCTTTGTCCAATAAAGGATGAATCTCTTTTTCCATAAGTTTTATCTAAGAGAGATTATGATAAAATCGATAACCGACCTAAAACCCTAACTTAAAAATCCTATGCTTCCATGAACTTTTAGATAAGCCTGTACAGTAAAGAGACGAACCATCAAAAGCAAGAGCTCCGGCACAATAACTGGGCGCATTATATATCTCAAGAACTTTTCCCGACTGGTCGATTTTGTAAACCGCTTGCCAGTCGTTCGGGTCATAGTAATTGTCCCCAGCCACAAGCCATAAATTAGTTCCGTCAAAAGCAAATCCAGTAGGCAAACCTGTCGGAAAATCATAGGTATTTTCAACATCCCCGTTCGAAGGATTTATTTTTTGCAACTCATCCATAAAAGGAACACAATACCAGATATAACCGGAAGCGCAGGTAATTCCACCACCCTCAACCCCCGTAACCGGGAAGGACGATCGAACAGAACAAAGAGTGTCGAGTTCGTAAAGATGACCAGTGCCCATACACCATATACTAGAACCATCCCAGGCTAAACCCGTAGGATATGAAATAATACCGGAGACATCGAACGAATCGATTATTATTCCATTTGTCGCGTCTATTTTATAAATAGTAGGGGACGATTCCGTATCCATATTCCAATTCGACATCCATAAATGATTACCATCAAAACATAAACCCCTCGGATTCAAAATCGAGGAATCCAGCGGAAAAGAAGAAATATCGGAAAAATCCTTTCTACTATTATCTTGACAATACCAAATCCCTAAATCTCCGGTTGCGTCATCGGTGTAAACTCCATTTTCTACACGGGTATCGCTGTCAATTTGATGATAACGAATAATCGCCGTGAAGGTCATTCTATTATCTATATCGGAAAATTCGATATGCGTTATCCAGGATAATAAAGTATCTTCGCTTATCTCTCCTTCGACCTGAAGATCACTTATCCCCATTTCGGGAATTGTTATCGTTCCTGTAAGTTCCTCATGCTCGATCCGCAAATCGAAAGTAAAAGTCCCGCGCTCATCATAATTTTTTTCACTCATCCAGTTTCCCTGCCAGGTTATATCCGTAGCACTACTGCATGAAATAAAAAATAAAACGGATAAACTAATTACAAGTAAAAATCTATTTCTCATTTTCCAATCTCCTTTTTTTATAAAAATAAAATTACACAAAATTCTAAAACCGCAAGGGGGGAATTTTTGCTCGAAGAGCAAAAATTAATCGTGAGTCACGAGTATTTAATTGTAAATTGCAAGTTGGAAATTGTAAATTGAAAATTTAGAAACGGAATTATAAAGCAGATGAACGTAGATCGGAAGGACTTTTTCCCCTTTCTAACTCGAAACACGAAACCCGTAACTCGAAACTTTGCTTGTTTAATACAAACAAAAACATCTTGTCAGAAAAGAAAAAAACCATATTATATACAAAATGAAAAACTTAAACGAAGAAGCTTTCTCTCTTCTAAAAAGTAATTTAAAAAAGGGATACAGTAAAAATTTCAAAAGAAATTATTTTTATCTATCCCCTGATTCCGTCCACTTTCACCAGTGGTTCTGGGATTCATGTTTCCATATAATCGTGATGTCAAAATTCGATTCCGAAATAGCAAAAAAAGAATTCGAAACTCTAATCTCGGTTCAACAGGAAGACGGATTTATTCCTCATATTATTTTCTGGAAATGGCGTCTCAGAGATCGTTTTCAGAAATGGTGGCAGAAGGAAGTAAATTCAAAAAAAACAAATCTTTTCACCGCAGAAATCCAACCCCCTGTAATAGGTCTTTCTCTTCTCGAAATATATAAAAACTCAGAGGACCTGGAGTTCGTCAAAAAAAACATCGAAAAAGTAAAAAGATACTACCTATATCTCAAAGAAAAAAGAGACCCGGACAATGACGGGCTTATTTCCATAATAACTCCTATGGAATCGGGAATGGATTTATGCCCACATTATGATATCCCATTCGGAAATACAAAACATGACCCTCTGGAAACAAAAAAACATATCACCGAAATACTTACCAAATACAAAAATTGGAGTTGGAACCTGGATAAAATTTTTGAGTCTTCTCTTTTCGATGTCGAGGACGTTTCATTCAATACAATTTATTGTCTGGGATTATATGCTCTCGCGGAATTATACGGAACATTCGATAAAAACAAACAAGAAGAAATGAAAAACTGGGCTGACAGCGTAAGGCAGGAAATCACAGATAAATTATGGTTCGATGACCAGGAAATATACTTCAGCCTATATCACCACGGAGCCTCAGAGATTCCAATGGAGATAAAAACAATCTCTTCTCTATTTCCCTTAACTCTATCTATGCCCACTTTCCACATAGACCATTTGGTAGAACACCTGCAAAACGAAAGGGAATTCTGGAGTCCTTATCCTATAACTAGTGTTGCCATGAATGAAAGTTCTTTCGGACCCTTAACCGATACTCGCCTTATATGGAGAGGGACAAGCTGGATTAATACAAACTGGTTCATTGCAAATGGATTGGAAAAACATGGATATACTGCAATTTCAAAAAAAATTGCGAGAAAGACAATCGAACTTGTATTAAAATTTGGGTTCTGTGAATACTATGACCCCTTCGACGGACACCCGGGAAAAGCAATGAAAAATTTCGGCTGGTCTACTCTTGCGACTGACTTTATCGATCTTCTAAATCGTAACTGAATAGCGATTCGGATACTACGAATCAGTTAAGTAGTTAAATTGTTGAGTCGTTGAGTAGAAAAAACAAAAAGTCTCTGTGTTCTCTGTGACTAACATGGTCATTAGTCATTAGTTAAAAAAATAACTGAAGTTAGTGTGTGGGTGTGTTGGTGAGTAAAAAAAGTATTCTGTTTTTAAAATTTACAATTTGCAATTTCCAACTTGCAATTTAAAATTAGATACTAAGAAATGTTGTGTTCTTTGTGCCTTTGTGTGAGATTATTTTTGGTGGGGGGTGGAACTTAAATATACGAAATTTTACCCTTTCGTTTTGTGGTAGAAGTCCCGACTTCTTCTTTCTCCTCTCCTGCTCCCCCAGACAGAACGGAATCCCAGAGATCGGCACCCTCTTCAGAAAGAGCAGCCCCAAAATGAAAAGAAATTTCTTCTTCTACTTCCTCTCCTGACATCTTTTTATTAAGAATTTTAATTTTCTCTTTAACATCCGCGAAATCCTGGTCTATTCTTATTATTCTTTTATACTGCTCAAGAGCCTCTCCATATAGACCCTGCCGTGCATACATATTGCCAAGATGATAGAAAAATGCTGCTTTTTGATCTTCCCGGAAGTTTTTATTGTTTATAACTAACTTATAAATATCTTCCGCTTTATCTTTTTGCTCTAAGAGTTCATGACAAACGCCTAACATTTCAAGCGACTTCAACCTCCAGGATTTCTCTTTCATTGCTTTCTTAAATTCATCTATAGCCTCTTCAATAAGGTCCATTTCCTTGTATGTAATACCAAGATTAAAATGTGCGGCATAATCAGTAATATCTAATTCTTCTCTAGCTTTATTTTTAAATTCTTCTAACAAAGTATCTAATGTCGGTGCTTTTACGTCGGGTCCTTCCTTTAATACCATCTGCTCACTAACTTCAGCCTCAAATAACCCTTCAAAATCCAGCTTCTCTCCGACCTTCTCTTTCTCTACTTTACCCTTTTTCTTCTTACCTCGAACTTGCTCAAGAACAACAGAACCCGGGTCGACATTCTCGATTTTATTCAGAATTTTTTCCGCCTCATCATCAGCTTTTTTATCCTTTAAGCATTCATAAAGAGAGAAATACGATTCGACCGTTTTTTCCTTGTCATTTAATTTCAGAGCACTTTGAATCATCTCCTGGCGACAGATTATGTTTGAAGGTTGCAATTCAGCTACTTTATTAAATATATTATATGCTTCTTTATAATCCTTTTTGTTAAAATTAGCTTCCGCTGCTTTAATGTAATATTCCGCGGATTCCTCGATAGAACCGACAGATTCATAGAGTTCAGCAAGGTTCATCCAATCTTCCCATCCTGTAACCGCTACCTTTATGTCTCCTTTGTCCGCTGTGACTGCTTCCTCAATAAATACTGTTTCTTCTGGTTCCGGTTTTTCTTCCTCCTCCTCTCCCATATCGAACAATCCCCCAGCACTTTCGAGAATAGCCTCGCTTGTTTCTTCGGTCTTGGCTTCTGATATTCCTTTCTCGACTGCTTCAAGAAGACCAATTCCTTCCTGTTCAAATTCCACCAGCATCTCTTCAGAAAGTTTCTTCTTCTCTTTTTTAACTTCCTCTTTTTTCTCCACATCAAACTTTACGACATTTTCAACATTGGGAGCTAAAACAGCGATTCGGGCTTCCATTTCTTCAACTTCCTCAACTCTTCCCTGCTCTTTGAATATATCTTTTATCTCTTTTAATTCTGAAACCGCTTCATCGAATTTACTCTGATTTTCGTAAATTTCTGCCAGTTTCAGACGAATTCCTAATTTCTTAGGAGTTATATTGACAATTTTCTTTAAGTTCTCAAGAACTCCCTCAATATCACCTTCTTTTTTGTACAATTCAGCCAATTCTTCATACGAAGCAACTGCATCTCCCAGCAAACCTTGTTTTTCATACAAAAAAGCGAGTTCATGCTTAACCAACAACTCATCTTCTCCAAATCTTAGCAACATCTGAGCTATGGCTGTCGCATTCTGATAATATTCCTCTTCTCTATATTTTTCTAGAGCTTTCCAGTAGAATTCTACCGCTTTCTTCTTATTTCCTATCTTATTATAAAGACTGGCTAACTCTTTTAAGTTATTTGAATCATCAGGTTCTAACTCGTAAATCTTTTTGAGACACTCAATTGCGTGCTTGGTATCTCCCTGGACTTTTGCTTTATTCGCTTCGTTTCTTAAGGCTGATATTTCATTACCTTTTAACATTTATATTTTCACTTATCCCTGTTAAGCATAAGCTCTTCGCCCACTCTTTTTACTATTGATTCCTCAACTATTTTCTTTTTAAGTAAAGCTCCCTCCAAAAGTGCATTATCGCAAACAACATTAATTAATCGAGGAACTCCCGAGGTAAAATCATATATAAGTTTATGAGCTTCATCACTGAATATTCTTCCTGTAGCGCCTGCTTGTTCTAACCTATAATTTATATACTCTTTCGCGGAACTGAGTGTAAGCGGGGGAAGACTAACAACGGTAGAGACTCTTTGCCTTAAAGAAATATTGTCTTTGATTTTTTCATACATATCTCCCATTCCACTCAATATAATCGTTACCAGACGATAACCTTGAAGCTCCAAATTCAAAAATCCTCTTATTTCCTCCATTACTTCCGGATTTGTAATATTGTTGGCTTCATCGATAAGAATTACTGTACTTTTATTAGCTTTATGCCTGCGCTCAAGCTCACCTATCAGCTCAACTTTCATCTCTGTTCTGCCTTTAGAGTCAAATCGGAGCCCAAATAATTCTCCCAACTTTTTATCAAACCAGATTGCGGAAAAATCCGGCTGTGTAAGCGTCAAAAGATTGCCGGAATACCTCTCTTCTTCTTCAAGATCAGCAAAAATTTTTCTTATAATAGTCGTTTTGCCACAACCAATACTACCGGTCAACAAACCAAGTGCTCTATTCTTTTTTACAACGTGTAATAATTTAACGAGTGCCCTGGTATGTTCAGGACCGCTATAAAATAAATCGGGGTCGGGAATATCCCCGAAAGGTTCTTTATCTAATCCGTAAAAAGCTTCGTAATTCATCTATTTTCTCCTACAGAAAAACAATTTTTTTCTCCTCGAAACCCTTATCTTTTGGACTCGAGTTATCTACCTCTACCTTTTCCTCTTCTTCCGAGAAGATATCCACGGGAATTTTCTCTGATTTTTCTTCTTTAGATACAAATCCAAGAAGACTCTTAACATCTTTAAATTCAGGATTAATACCGTATATTTCTTTTAAAACATCTTCCCCTATCTTCATTTTACCTGAATTTCTTAAAGCTTCGTAGATAGAGTATAATTCCTCTAATTTTTCCTCTCCTTCCAATTCTCTAGCCAAATTTAGAGAATCACCAAAAGAACCTTTTTGCCTTAATAAAGCAACCAACAATCTTTTCGAATTATGAGAACTATCCAATTCCAAAACTCTCTCCGTGGAAACCTTTTCCAAGAGCATACCTCAAATCGATTTCATCTTTAGGAGGTTTGGGGACAAAAGCCTTTAACTCAGGAAGAATTTCACCTCTTGTATCTTTAAATACAAGAGCCTTTACCTTTTCATCTTGAGGATATCTTTCCTTTAAGGTTTTCCCAACTTGCTGTGCAGCTTTTTCATTCCCAAGAAAAGAATAATATTCGAAAGCTTTTATATAATTATCTCTCGCCTCATCAGGAGAACCTATTTCCCAAAGGAGCTCACCCATCTCAAGAAAAGAATCTGCATCGAATTCACCATCTATTTCAATTTCTACCGGACAAATTATTTTTTTTATTTCTTCAGGAAAATCTTTAGAAATAGCTATAAGGTCTCCAACACTGCCACCTTTTTCGAGGAATTCTACCGTGTATTCTTTAAACTCTTTATAAAACTCTATCTTTGAATATCCTTTGATTATCTTGAGAAGTTCTTCCAGATTTTTACTTTCTTTGTAACCCTTCAATGCATTAACTATTAGGTTAACGTTTTCTTCTCTCAAAAAATAGCCTCCTATTCTTTATAAAAATCTTATATACATTAAAATAAACAATTTACGCTAAAAAGTCAAGTGTTATGGGATTCCACATAAGTTTTAAACCGAAAAGAAAAGTTTTGACGCAAAATATAAACAAAACATAGAGTAACTTTTTAATCGAAATGCAAAAATTAAATATCAAAAAGGAAAATTATAAATAAAAATTTAAAAATAAACAAAAAATATAGCAATATAAACGGCAAAAAACTTTGCATTTTAATATGTCATTTTGATTTCTTATTTTTGATATTTAAACTCTCGTAAAAGGGAAAATATTGTTTTTCAAAACTCAATTAAGCGATTACCTGACAAAATTAGTGGTAGAATGGCGTAGCCCATGAAATAATAATCTTTTGAAGTAAATTTGAACTCGTTAAGCATTGTCCTTTTCCCGCCAACCTGATATGCTTTAGCGTGAAGTCCCAAAGCTAATTGCTCCGCTTTTATAATAGAAGAGTGCACTATTGGAAAAATCAAAGGAAAAATATCTTTTTCTAACCTGACATAACCGCATCTTGCCTTCTGAGCCATCACAGCTCTTTTCCCTTCCCTGAACATAAAAGGGATAAAACGAAAAACTAAAATCATAATCATAGGAATTTCTCTTAAGGTTTCAGATTTAAAACGAAAAAAGAAATTAGATAAACTATCGGCAAGATCGAAAGGGGAAGTCGTAAAACCAAAAAGCATAGCGCTTAAAACAAGTAGAAAAATCCGAACCGAATAAAATATTCCTTTGTAAAAACCCTCAATCGTTCCATTTAATACTCCTAATTTGAATAATATTTCCCCGGGCGTTAAAAATAAATGTAAAATAAACGTCAATAGAAACAACAGCAAAAACGGTGTAAAACCTTTAAAAACTTTCCCGGGAGGTAGTTTGGAAAAGAAAAAAGGGATAGATATAATCAATGAAAGTAAAATATAAGCTACGGTACTATTTACGAATAGAACAGATATAAAGCACGTAAACACAAACAACAACTTACTTTTTGGATTAAGAGAATGAATTAACGAATCTCGCGGATAAAAAGCAAGTTTCACTTATTATTAATTATACTTTTTATTAAACCCAGGAAAAGCGGAGAGGGATTTTCAAGACGTGCTTTAAATTCCGGATGCGCCTGTGTGGCTACAAAAAACGGATGATTCGGCAATTCCATAAATTCCATAAGAGGCTCACCTCCGGGAGGTCTATGAAAGCCGCTAAAAACAACCCCAGTTTCTTCAAAATCCTTGATAAACTCAGGATTAACCTCATATCTGTGTCGGTGGCGTTCAAGAACCACAGGT
>Ga0307438_1002289_pt1 | contig 11274 bp, 11 predicted proteins | sample SalMarWE160110MG_FD_202144 | JGI IMG/M metagenome (GOLD analysis project Ga0307438, IMG submission 202144) | Salt marsh sediment microbial communities from the Plum Island Ecosystem LTER, Massachusetts, United States - WE1603-110 | ecosystem: Environmental > Aquatic > Marine > Intertidal zone >...
AATGTAGGTGATATAAAATGTTTAAACAGAACTAAGTAGTATGGAAATTATTCTTCTACAGTCATTTACTCACCTTCCTCTTCAGTTTAAACAGAACTAAGTAGTATGGAAATGGAGATCTAATAGCAATATGGCAAATACTACATATGTAGTTTAAACAGAACTAAGTAGTATGGAAATGCATCAAGACTCCAATTTGAAAGAGTCAGACAATATTTGTTTAAACAGAACTAAGTAGTATGGAAATGCAAAGTCAGCCCCCGAATTGGCAAAGGCACGGAAAAGTTTAAACAGAACTAAGTAGTATGGAAATAAAAACGCCTTATGCACCTCTGTTTTAGGCAATATCCGTTTAAACAGAACTAAGTAGTATGGAAATTAAAGATTGCGTTCCTGCGGGAAGTGTACCTTTTGAAGGTTTAAACAGAACTAAGTAGTATGGAAATACTTCAGGACAGTATGTGGTATGGACAGGTACAGCATGTTTAAACAGAACTAAGTAGTATGGAAATATATAATATGGACATAGGATATAGAGAAACACCAATGTTTAAACAGAACTAAGTAGTATGGAAATCATTATTTGCAGTCCCCCCCTTTGCTTCCACCGGAGTTTAAACAGAACTAAGTAGTATGGAAATTAGGATAGTGTGAGCTATCTATTTTTATAGTAGTAAATGTTTAAACAGAACTAAGTAGTATGGAAATTATATAGGACACTTGTAACATTCTCCATCATACTTTTCGGTTTAAACAGAACTAAGTAGTATGGAAATTCAGTTCCTCTGGTCCCTATCTCCCATAGATCTTTATGTATTTTTGCGAGAAGACAGCACATATATTCTTCATTTGTGGGATTTTCTCTTTTACATTCATGTCCTTCCATCCATTTACATTTCATTATATCATCTCCTATTTTTTAGAGGAACTCTTCCTTCATGAGGAATGCATCCTTTCGGAATCATTATTATTGATTTATCGGTGTAGAATATATCTGCGTCGGTCACTAAAATTAGAAGATTGTCATCTTCGTGTATGATCGGATCATATCTTCATCACAATGATAGAATTTTTTTAACATACCAATCTAAAATTGTAATATCAATATAATCTCTTATACTTTACTTTTCTAAATAAGAAAATAAGACTAAATATGGAGTGATTTTCCTAAATAACCACAAAATAGACTTAGTTGTATAATAGCCATTATACGACCTAAATGATGAATATAAGAGATTATACTATTCCAAATGAGTAAATAAATTATCGAAAAATCTCTCCAAGATTCTTATCTCAGGATCATTGATCCATTTTTAAATTAACGGTAAATCTTCTGGTTCTATCAGTTTAAGATAGATTCTATTTCCATCTAAAACTTTGTACTATCCATTTTCTTTTCTGCTATTTTTATTACAATTTTAGTGTTAGACAGCTGAACACAATGAACAAACATCACACAGAATGTATTGGCATTGACTTTTTTATGCATTTTAGGGAGTACAATAGTAATTGAATGTCAAAAATCCAAAAGTTTATAAATGGGTGTATCCAATATAAATAGAGTATAATATTGAAAGTGGATAATTATGACAGAAAAAATAAGATATATACAACAGAAAATGAAAGACAAGAATGTGGATATTTTAGTGGCGACTACACCCGAGAATGTTACATATACGACAGGATTCAGAAGTGTTACACATCAAATGTTAAAAGGAACTTTAATATTTTCGGTGGTGCCCAAGGATAAAAACACAGAACCCTTGATAATTTTGCCCATAGGTGAAACAGACAGACTTTTCGATATGGATAAACTGCCTGGAGAACTTATAACTTTTGGAAATTTTAATTTTGTTGCTGGAGAACAATTGTCTTCTAAAGATAAAAAGTTTTTACAGCAAATAGAAATTAATAAATGGAAAGAAGACCCTCTCACGATATTGGTGAACGCTATTAAAGAGAAATATGGAGAAAATCTAAGGATAGGTATAGATGAAAGAGGACTTACATTTTCAGAGTACAATCGAATAAGAAAAGCACTACATAACTTTGAGGTTTTTGAAGCGTTTAATACTTTCAAAGAAATCAGAATGATAAAGACAGAAGAAGAAATAAAAAAAATACAGAAAGCTGTGAGTATAACTGAGGGAGCATTGAAAACGACTTTAGAATCAATAAAAGAATCTGTAACTGAAGTAGAATTGCAAAAAATATTTGAAAAAGAGTTAGTAGAGAATGGTGCTGTACCCGCGTTTACCATAATAGGATTTGGTGCAAATGGAGCATATCCTAATGCCATGCCCTCCAATAAGAAATTGAAAAAAGGGGAACTTGTTAGATTTGATCTAGGGTGCACCTATGAGTGCTATTATTCGGATATATCAAGAACAGCTATTATAGGGAAACCTTCAGAGAAACAAAAAAGATATTATGAAGCGATTCTAGGAGGACAACAAAAGATATTGGACAATATCAGAGAGGGTGTTGTAGCTTCTGAACTTTTCGAGATTGGAGTTAAAACTATAAGTAAAACAATCAAAGAATATAAGAGGCATCATGTAGGTCATGGGATAGGCATTGAAGTCTATGACTATCCAATTTTGGCTCCTTGGAACAACATGATTTTAAAAGAAAGCATGACAATGTGTGTGGAAACACCTTTCTATGAGCTCGGGTTTAGTGGCTGGCAGATAGAAGATGAAATACTGATTACTAAAAAAGGGGTTAAGCTGCTAACATCTCTAGGAAGAGATTTGTTTGTTTTATAATGGAGGGAGATAGAATGGGCCATGTTTTGAAACAAAAATGTCTAAATTGTGGAAAGGAGTATCCTGCCAATAAATGGATATTCAAAGGATGTGAAGCATGTAAAACTGAGAATTTTGTGTCGAATCTTATTTCAGTATACGATATAGAGGGAATAGCCGAAAATGTTGATAAAAAGACTCTAGAGAAAAGAAAAAACACTAATATGTGGAAATACAAAGAATTCCTTCCCATTGAAAATGAAAAAAACATAGTTTCGTTAGGAGAAGGATTTACACCACTTATCATGTCTAAGAAAGTTGGTGAATATATTGGTATAAAAAATCTGTATGTGAAAAACGAATCTGTCAATCCTACATGGTCTTTTAAAGACAGACTTTGTTCTACTGCTGTTTCTAAAGCATTAGAAATGGGATTCAAAACTGTCACTGTTTCTTCATCGGGGAATCACGGTGCATCTACAGCAGCATATGCGTCTAAAGCAGGTCTAAATTCTATTATATTCACATTTGTGCACACCTCTCTAGGTATGAAAACATTAATGCAAGTTTATAGTCCAATATTGATTGCAACAAAATCTCTAGCGGGGAGATGGATATTAATGAATGAGTGTATAGATAGATACGGATGGGCATTGACTGGAGACTATGTTCACATACTGAATAACGGTAGGTTTCTTCTGGTAGGTTCAAATCCATTTGCTAAAGATGGTTATAAAACAATAGCTTATGAGATCTGTGAGCAATTAAATTGGGAAGCACCAGATTGGGTTGCGCAGCCCACGGGCTATGCGAATGGATTAGAAGGAATATGGCAGGGATTTAAAGAATTTAATTCAATAGATTTCATAGATTCACTCCCAAAGATGGTTGCAGCTGAAAAATTTGGCATTTTGGAAGAAGCCATAAAAGAAGGAAGAAAATATCCAAAACAAATTGAACATGAGCCCTCAATAGCTCTGTCTATAGCAGGATTTTTGAGTACATATCAAGGATTGCATGCGATAAGAGATTCTGGAGGAAAAGCAGTAGCTACGGAAGATGAAGAACTTTTAGAAATGCAAAAAATGCTGGGCAAAGATGGAATTTTTGCGGAGGCGGCTTCTGTAGCATCTTTGGTGGCAATAAAAAAACTAAAAGATGAAGGAAGGATAGACAGGAACGATGTGGTAGTTGCGGTAGTAACTGGATCGGGATTGAAAGATATTAGCCCAACACAGAAATATCTTCCACAAATACCAGTTATAAAACCAAACTTCGATGAACTCAAAAAAGTATTAATGGAGGTCTATAACTATAAATTAATGTGAAGAATAGTATGTATAAATTATAAACTGAGTTAGTTTATAAAGAACCACTAAGGAGGCGATAAAAATGGTATTGTTCCTATCACAAAAAGATGTAAAAGATATAGTAGATATGAAAGAAGCTATAAATATAGTAGAGAATGCTTTTTCAGAGTTCTATAGGGGTAAAGCAATAATGCCAGTAAGGACTGCTATCAACACAGAAGATGGAGTTACTTTAATAATGCCTGCACTTCTAAAAGAGATGAAAGCCCTTGGAACAAAGATAGTCACAGTATATAAAAATAATCCAAAAATTGGATTGCCAACGATCTTAGCTATTGTAGTCTTAAACGATCCAAAAACAGGTGCGCCTTTAGCAGTAATGGATGGAGCATACTTAACTGCTGTAAGAACTGGTGCAGTATCTGGTGTCGCGACAAAATATTTAGCAAATCCAGATTCAAAAATAGTAGGTATAATAGGTACCGGAGTTCAAGCGGGAACCCAATTATGGGCGGTATCAGAAGTTATAAAAATAGAAAATGTAAAGATCTATGATACTATAGAAAACTCTGCAAAGAGTTTTGTTAGGGGTATGAGTAAAAAGTTTGATTTTGATATCCAGATAGTAAACACACCAAAAAATGCTGTAGAGAACTCAGATGTGATAATAACATCATCTACCTCAAAAACCCCAGTTTTTGATGGGAATTGGCTAAAAGAAGGCGCCCACATAAATGCCATAGGGTCCCATACTCCAGATGCGAGAGAGATAGATGATATCACTATAAAAAATTCAAAAATTGTTGTAGATTCAAAGGAAGCAATTTTGAAAGAGTGTGGAGATATTTTAATACCCATAAAAAATAAAGTAATAAAAAAAGAAGATATTTATGCAGAACTTGGGGAAGTTGTTATCGGAAAGAAAAGGAGAAAAAACCCAAGTGAGATAACACTATTTAAATCTGTCGGTCTTGCAATACAGGATGTATCAATGGCAAAGCTAGTATACGAAAAAGCTTTAAGAAAGAATGTCGGGAAAGAGATAGAGTTATAGGGGTGAAATTAAATGATAGTAGAAATAAAAAATATAAATTTAAATGAGAAAACAGCTTTAGGAGTTAAAATGAATCTACCTTCTACACCTGTACTACTTATAAGAGCAAAAAACGGACATGTAATGTGTAGATATTTTGATATTAAAACTGCTGAAAAATTGGGACATTCTGCGGTATTGGTTTCTGGGGTCAAGAATTTTGAAGATATGTTAAATGCAAAAGTAAAAGATATTACACCAAAAGCAAAAGAACTTGGTGTGAAGAAAAACATGACGGGAAAAGAAGCATTGGAGAAACTATTTTAGTTCTAAAGTAATATTCTAAACTTTCAGATGAGAGAAAAAATCTTTGGTAAATGTGTAAAGGCTACAACTCTAGAAGGAATGGTGAAGTAGGTGAGAATGAAGTTCCTTTTGTATAACATGTTGCTGAGAGTAACAAAATGACCTAAAGAATAGAGTGAGAAAAACGGGGGTGGGAAGAGAAGTAGTGGAGAGATGTAATAATTGAATTCTGCAACCATGCAATATGATTGTTGAATGATGAATGTTGAAGGAAAAGTTTATAAAGTATAGAAAGAGAGGTATAAATGCAAGTAGTAAGTGAAATTGACACAAAATGTCAATTCCAATATAGTAGTAAAATATATAAAGAGGTGAAAAAATGATTAGGAAGAAAAATAAAACAAAAAAAGCGTTTGCTGCTTTATTAGCAATGTTAGTACTTTCGGTAATTTTCTGTGGATGCATAGGAGAAGAAAAAGAGACACCTGCTCCTACTACGGCAGCACCAACTACTACTCCACCAGCAGAAGTAGAGCCCATAAGGATAGGAGTGAGTCATCCATTCACTGGAGCTGCTAGCTATCTTGGCGATTCAATGAAAAAGGGAATAATTTTAGCAGTTGAAGAAATAAATGAAGAAGGTGGCGTTTTGGGAAGGCCAATAAGACTATTTTGGGGGGATGATAAGTGTGATCCAGCAGAAGGTCCAAAATCTATACAAAAACTCATCTCAGTTGATAATGTAGACGCTATTTTGGCTCCAGCCTGTAGTTCTGTTGTTCTCGCAATAATGCCTATAATCAACGAAGAAGAAATTCCAATGCTTGTAATGAACGCTACAAATCCTAAGATTACTGAATATAGTGGTGTTGGAGGAAACCCATGGGTATTCAGAGAAAATCCAATGGATTTTGCTATGGGACCAAGCTTTGTCAACACTTGGATAGAAGAAATTGGTATAACATCAATTAGTATACTAGCTCTGAACAATGACTTTGGTAGAGGGAATGCGGAGGTCTATTCTAAACTCTGTGAGGAATTTAGAGTTGAAGTTAAAAGTATAGACTACTTTCAGTACGGTGATACTGAGTTTACGCCAGTATTGACAAAAATAAAGAATTTAGATCCAGATGGACTATTTATTACTGCAGATGTTCAAGAAGGCTACAACATTATAAAGCAATTTCGTGAGTTAAAAATGAGACAAACACTCCTTGGTAGAGGCGAGATTGCATCGCTACACTTCATGGAAGTAGCTGGAGAGGAGCTTGCAGAAGGGATGTATGGTGTTAACTTCTATAGTATAGGTATTGATACTCCAGAGCACAACGATTTTAAACTTAGATTTAAGGTAAGATGGGGGCACAATGTTGATTTAACCGCAGCTTGGGGATACGTTGGGGCCCATGTAATGGCAGCCGCAATAGAAAAGGCGGGAAGTACAGACAAAGAAGCAATCAAGGCAGCTCTTGAAACTCTCGTCTACGATAGTGTATTAGGACGCATTGAGTTCGATGACCATCATCAGTCTTGGGGCAATGCCTATATTTTAGTTCTTACTGGTGGTGAGGAAGTACTAAAGTACACAGTATCAACTTTGCCATATAGTGAACTTTACTATGAATCTATAGAAGACTGATCTACCAAAAATTTTATTTTTTTATTTTTTTATTTCATGATGCTTATAATTAATTCAAAAAGGGAAGGTGATAAAATATGGATATTAGTTTTTTACAGTATGTAGTAAACGGAGTATTCGAAGGATCTGTATATGCATTGATAGCGGTGGGGCTTTCCCTTATATTTGGAGTTTTAGAAGTAGTAAACTTTGCTCATGGAGAGTTTTATATGCTCGGAGCAATATTTTTGTTCATATTCTTTAGCTTTTTTGGGGTGCCATACTGGATTGGTGTTTTGCTAGTCATATTGTGCATGGCAGCGTTTGGCGTTTTGATTGAACGTTTAATGATACATCCATTAGTCGGAAAAGGTTGGCTATTGCCCATAATTGCTACCTTTGCTCTATCGATAGGACTTCAAAACTTGGTTATAGTCACTTTTGGTCCGACTCCCAAACCTATAGTTACAACATATACTCAGCATATTATTGACATAGCAGGTATTAATTTCACACAACAGCGGTTTCTCATACTACTTTTTGCCTTAGGTAGTTTTATATTGCTAAATTTATTCTTAAAAAGAACAAAAACAGGTAAAGCTATGAGAGCTATATCTCAAAATAGGGAAGCATCCCAGATCGTCGGAATAGATGTAAATAGGATATATATGATAACTTTTGCAATCGGATCGGCTCTCGCGGGATTAGCAGGTTCAATTGTCGGACCAATCTATGTTATATATCCTACAATGGGGGTAATGTTGTGTCTGAAAGCGTTTGCTTGCGTTATAATGGGAGGATTTGGCAATGTAAAAGGAGCTATATACTCTGCCTACATCTTGGGGATAATCGGTAGTTTAGGTGCTTCGTTCGTCTCGCAGACATACAAGGATATTATAATATTTGCTGCACTGATTATAGTGCTATTGATAAGACCGCAAGGTCTATTTGGAAAGAAGGTGGGAATATGAGAAGTTTTTTATTACATCTCAAAGAAAAAAAAGAGCTTTGGCCGTATTTTGCTCTTTTTTTTATATTAGCATGCATTCCCTTTGGAACTAGTTCAAGATACATACTTAATTTAGTGATATACTTTGGAATGTATCTTTTGCTTTCGATGGGATTGAACTTAATGATAGGAGGAGTTGGGCTTTTTGCACTATGTTCACCATTATTTTTTGGGGTAGGAGCATACACTTCAGCTTTGGTATCCACAGAACTGGGATTTCCTTTCTTAGCTGGACTGGTGCTAGCCATAATATTCAGTGCAATAATGGCGTACATTGTAGGAACCTTCGCTCTTAGAGTATCCTATCATTCTTTTGCTATAATAACTCTGGCTTTCATGATAATAGTACAGCTGATAGTCTATGATTGGGTAAGTCTCACAAAAGGACCAATGGGAATACCAGGTATACCAAGACCCTCTATATCACTACCTTCCATCGGTACACTGACTTTTAATACGCCTGTACGCCTGTACTACTTAATGTTCATGCTGATAGTAATTAGTGTTCTTGTGTTTTACAGGATACAAAATTCTAGGGTTGGAAGAACATTCATCTCAATAAAAGAAGATGAGCCACTGGCAGAGGCGTATGGAGTAGATGCAAAAAGATACAAAATGATTGCGTTTATAATCGGTGGTATTTTTGGTGGCATAGCGGGGTCTTATTATGCACACTATATAAGATTTGTGTCTCCAGAGATAATCTCAATGTATTTGCTCACTACGTTGCTGATAATCGTTATAGTTGGAGGCTCTGGATACTTAGAAGGAGTTATAATAGGAGCGTTGCTTTTCACAATCATACCCGAAGCATTGAGACTAACACCTGAACTTAGAGATCTCATATATTCAATAGTGTTGATAGTTATTGTCATCAGGGCCCCAGAGGGTGTGTACGGGAGATATAGAGAAAGAATGCGTAGAAAGGGATTAAAAAAGAAAGAAAAAACCGAAAATAGAGGTGAAGAAAATGAAACCGTTGATTGAAGTTAATAACATATCGAAATATTTTTTTGCAGTAAAGGCTCTGGATGGTGTTAACTTACATGTGCAAAAAGGTGAGATATTAGGTCTTATAGGCCCCAACGGATCTGGAAAGACAACTTTGTTTAATTGTATAACAGGATTTTACACCCCAGATGGAGGAAAAGTGTATTATGAAGGTAGCAACATCACAGGACTCCCCCCCCATACTATCGCGGTGAAAGGTGTATTAAGAACGTTCCAGTTGGTGCACATATTTAGGCAGATGACAGTAATGGATAATATGCTGATGGCAATTCAGCAATTTCAGGACAGGAGTGTATTTAACGCACTGTTCAGAAAAAATTATATAGCTACCTTAGAAAGAGAAGCTATAGAAAAAGCAGAAAATATCTTAGATTTTGTTGGGATATTGTATCTAAAAGATAACTATGCTTTGGAACTTTCTTACGGTCAGCAAAAACTTCTTGAAATAGCAATGAGCCTAATGCCTTCCCCCAAGATTTTAATGTTGGACGAACCGACAGCAGCAGTGAATCCAACTATGATAGCTAAGATAGCAGAGGATATTAAAGAGCTGAACACTGAGAGAAATCAAACATTCTTTATAATAGAGCATAATATTGATTTCGTTATGAAAGTTTGTGATAGAGTTGTAGTGTTAGATCATGGTAAAAAAATAGCTGAAGGAAGCCCTAAACAAGTTAAGGAAAATCCAAAAGTAATAGAGGCATATTTTGGTGTTTAAATGAGCAAAAATACAATATTAGAAGTAAAAGATATAATTTCAGGGTATATAAAAGAAATTGATGTTATCAGAGAAGTTAGCTTCGAGGTAATAGAGTCTGAGATAATATCCATAATAGGTCCAAACGGTGCTGGCAAATCAACAATGCTAAGAACGATCTTCGGCCTCTTAAAGCCAAAGACTGGAAGTATTATTTTCGATGGAAAAGATATAACAAAATTAAGTTCTTTGGATAAACTAAAGCTGGGGATATCATTCGTTCCCCAAGGTAGATGCAACTTTCCGATGATGACTGTCAAAGAGAATTTGGAGATGGGTGCATTTTCACGAAAAGACAACAATACTCAGAAAGATATAGAAAATATAATGGATTGTTTTTCCATCTTGAAAGAGAAAAAAAATGAGATGGCAGGAAATTTAAGTGGTGGCGAGCAACAGATACTAGAAATGGGCATGACTTTGACACTAAATCCAAAACTCATGCTATTAGACGAGCCAACGCTTGGTCTTGCTCCAAAAATTACATCCAAAGTATTTGAAGAAATAATAAATATAAATGAGATGGGATGCACTATTGTGATAGTGGAGCAGAATGCAAGAAGAGCACTCTCTATATCTGATCATGCAATGGTACTTGAACTGGGGAAGAAGAGATTTGAAGGCACAGGAGAAGAAATAGCGAATAGCGAGGATGTGAAAAAGCTTTATTTAGGAGGAAAATAAACTTATATATACTTAAATATCTTTATTTATAAAATAAAACCACATAAGGGGAGGATTTCCTCTACCTCCTTTCCTCCCCTTTCTATATCCCATTTTTATTTATAAAACAAAGACTTGGTTCTTACCATAAAGTTTTTATTCCAAAAAAAACATACTGTAACAAAATAAATACAATGGAGGTATTCTATGGAGATGAAGCAAAAAGATGAGAATGAGGGGATGAAGCAAAAAGATGAAAAACAAAAAAAGATATTGGAACAACTTTTAGAGGATGGAACTCAATCCTGTTCTACAATTGCCAAGAAACTTGGGATGCATCATAATACAGTAAAGAAATATATTTCAGAATACGAAAAAGAAAAAATAATCTTAGGTTATAGTTGTGATCTGGCATATGAAAAAATTATTGGTATGTACATAATACTATTTAGATGCGAACCTTTCACATATAAAGATTACGAACTTCTCAAAAATAGAATAGAGAAAAGAATGCTGGAAACAGAAAATCTAAAAGTTTTAGACTCTTTTTTTACAGTAGGTGAGTTCCAAGCAGCTGTTATTTTAATAGCCACAAATATTTTTGAAGCACATAAATACTTAAATTATCTTATAAGTAGTTATAATTACCTCAGATCTTATGTAGTAATTCAAGTTTCAAGAACAAATCAAAGAAATCTTCATCCTAACACAGATTGGGAAAAATTAAAAGAACTCGTGGATTTCAAAAATATACATGCAAAAAGTAAAAAGAAATCATAGGCTTTCTTATTTTTTTGGTTAATACTTGATCAAGTAC
>Ga0307438_1002291_pt1 | contig 11272 bp, 11 predicted proteins | sample SalMarWE160110MG_FD_202144 | JGI IMG/M metagenome (GOLD analysis project Ga0307438, IMG submission 202144) | Salt marsh sediment microbial communities from the Plum Island Ecosystem LTER, Massachusetts, United States - WE1603-110 | ecosystem: Environmental > Aquatic > Marine > Intertidal zone >...
CTATAAACTTGTCGCTATAGCGGAGAGCTAAATTAATTTCGTGCATCACGATTATTGAAGTAACGCCCCTCTCGTGCGTTACTTTGCTTATTATCCTCATAACCTCGAGCTGATTCTTCATGTCAAGGTTGTTTGTGGGCTCATCCAGAAAAAGTATCTTCGGCTTCTGCACCAGGGCCCTTGCCAGAATCACTTTCTGCAGCTCACCCCCACTCAACTCGTTTGTGCGTTTCAAAGCAAATCTTTCAAGTTCCATTAACTTTAAAGTATCCTCCACGATTTTTAGGTCTTTCTCATCAGCTCCCCATTTTATATATGGCTTTCTTCCAAGCAAAACAGCATCAAAGACAGTCATAAAATTTCCGTTACTATTTTGAGGAACATATCCTATCTTTTTAGCCATTTCATGAGGACTAAATGATTTAGTAGATAAGCCTTCAAGCATAATCATACCTTTTCTCGGCTTGAGGATTCCATTCATGCACTTCAGTAAGGTTGACTTTCCAGCCCCGTTGGGACCCAAAATAGCTGCAATCTCACCTTCTTCAACCTCAAATTTTACCCCTTTAAGGATAGGAATGCTATTATATGAGAATTCAATATCATCTACCTTTAGCATCATCTCAAATTCTCCCCTTCATCTTTACAAGTAAGTAGATAAACATTGGAGCTCCCATAAATGAAGTTAAGACGCCGACAGGCAAAAGTGTTGGAGCAATAATTGTTCTCGCTAAGGTATCAGAAATCAGGAGTAGAAGGGCGCCGAAAAGTACCGAGATTGGAATTAAAAACCTATGATCTCCTCCTATTAAGAGTCTAATCACATGAGGAGATACCAGTCCAATAAAGCCGATTATGCCAACAAATGAAACACCCACGGCAGTTACGAGAGAGGCTAAAAGCATTCCAATCAATCTGACACGTCCGACGGTTACCCCTAAGCTTTTAGCTGTATCATCACCACTTTCTATAGCATTGTAGTCCCACCGTTTAAAGAAAAAGTAAATGAACGAGAGAATGAGCACCCCAGCAATTATCCAAGCTTCTCTCCAAACCGGCCTTCCAAGATCTCCAAAGCTCCAATAGACCATAGCCGCAAGCTGCTCCTCCTGAGCAAAGTATTGAATTAGTATAGTTGCTGCTGTAAAAAGTGAGCCCATCGCAACCCCGGCTAAAATCATAGCCCCTGGACTTAAGCTCCTGAGCTCAGCCAAAATAAGTATTACCACTATCCCTAACAGAGAACCAGAGAAGGCAAAAACCACGACAATATATGGGTTGTTTATAAAAATCTTTCCAGTACTCTCAGCACCTCCAACGCCAAGGAGCATTATAGCTAATGATGCCCCAAACATTGCCCCATGAGAGATTCCCATAGTATAAGGTGAAGCAAGAGGATTTCTGAGAAGACACTGCATTACCGCACCAGAAACGGCTAAACCTGCTCCAACTACTATAGCCGTTATTATGCGTGGTAGGCGAATGTTCCAAATAATCAAAACAGCTTTTGAGCCCTCTCCAAGTAAAGCTCTTATAACTTCCCCGAAAGATAAAGAATAAGAGCCAACACTTAAGGCATAGATGGAGCTTAAAATGAGAAGAAAAAATAAAATGATCCCGAAGATCACTCTCTTTGCTACATATCCTTTGTAGTCCTCAATTATGCTTAATTTATGGTGAGACTGGTAAACTTTTTTTAACGCTGGTTTTTTCAAGGTCTATCCTCTTAAAGCCACCAAAGGCTTTCTTCATATCATCATAAACAGGTTTGCCCACAAGAAATGTGTAAATTTTATCAGCTTTTCCCTTCGGATCAATATCCTTGAATGTATCAGGATAGAGAATTTTCCCTACATAATATGCATCAGCTAAAGCAGTTCCAATGTTAGTTGTATAAAAATTGAAGGGCAGTGTTCCGTAGACATCTCCATTTTTGAAGGCCTTAAGCGAGCGGTAAAGTTCTGGATTTTTTTGATAATTTTGCTTCACCATCTGAAATCCACCCTCATCAATGAAAATCACATCTGGATCCCACTCCAGGAGTTTCTCTTTATCTATGAAATGGTGCCATCCTCCAAGTTCATCAACAACGTTCCTGGCATGCACAAGGGAAAAAGGTGGAAAATTTGCTTCGGTGCTTTCTATGCTGTGTGCTCCTTCGTAGCCAATTCCACCAACATAAACTGTGGGTTTTTCTTCGTCTGGAATACCCTCGGTTCTTGCTCTCAAATCTTCTTGGATTCCTTTAATAAAATTTATTACTTTCTCAGCCCTCTGTTTCTTTCCGAGTATCTTTCCGGCAAGCTCAAGAGATTTAAACACGGGCTTGCCAAATGTGGCCAGCTCTCCATAGCTTAGAACTACCACAGGGATATTTGTCTTACTCTGGATATTATCAGCCGTCCTAATATCAACATAAGTCATAAATACAATGTCGGGACTTAATTCAATCAGAGCTTCAATATTAGGAAGCTTTCCGGGACCACCTGGACCTATAGAGGGCAGGTCTTCCAGCTCTGTGTGGGCCATTGCATAAGGCCTTCCAGAGGAGCCCCACTTTTTCTCAGCGTCTTCAACTCCTATAACTTTGTCATTGGCGTTCAGATAGACAATAAGTCTAAGGGCACCCGGACCTGCGCAAACTATTCTACCAATCTCTTTTGGGACCTCAACTGTCCTTCCAACTAAGTCTGTTATCTTAGTTGTAGAACTCGCTGATGCATAAGCAGTCAACGAAAACCCAATTACTACTACCAGAGTTAGAAAAAGCAATAATACTCTGTTCTTCATGGCTTTACCTCCTTCTATAATTTTTCCTTTTATCATAGCCCCTTCACACTTTACCCATTACTTCCTTTTTCAACGATTCCCTTCCCAATGAGAGCATGATATTTTTCTTTGGCACACTTCAAGCAGTAAGGCTTTTTGTCGATATAAACTATTCTTGTCTCCATAACAAGCTCACTACATGAGAAGCAGCGAGTGCTTTCAAAAATAGGTGCCTGCTCAATCGGAGGAACCTGGACATGCTCAATCTTGAACTCCTCTTTAGGAAATTCAAGCATCTTGTAACCGATCCCTTCCCAAAGTTTGCTCAACATAGTCATCTCTTGGGACGTTCCGCTTCTTTGAACTACAACCTTTTCAAAAAGCTCTAAGACTTCCTTAGAGAAATACTTCTCCCTCAGCTCTTCGCTGTCTATGTATATCCTGATCCCTTCCCAGGACCTCCGCTTAACAAGGGTTAAAGCATTTTTCCCTAAATCAAAGTAAATTAGGCTATTGTTGCCCAATGTACAGCCTGTTGTAACTTGGACACCATCAATAAAACAATTGTTGCACTCAACTATTGCTAAAATCCTTTCTTGGACGCTTTCTTCGAAGCTGAGTCTTTTAACACCAAGCTCATCCATCGTCACTACCGATCCCTTAACCCCTAAAGCCACGTAAGGACAGATGTGCCCATGAAATTCTCTTACAATTCCTAAAATACTTTTTAAGTCTCTGTTCTCAATAAGATTATTAATTTTGAACATTTACACCACCAAATAAGCAGCATTAACATTACTGCCGGTTACACAAATCTTCACAATCTCCTTATTAGTAGTTACAACTGATTGCAATAAATCTCTTTCATCTTGCCCACTTTTTATTGTTGGTGTTACTATTTTTAAAATAGTAACATAGAATGAAAAAAGAGTCAACCCTTTTACATTAAATCATCTACAATCTAACCCAAATCTGATATAATGCTCCCTAGCTAGATTAAAAGTAGGGATGAAATATAATGGGGGCAAAGATTGGTGAGATACTATTGATAGTGGGAGTTATTTTATTTCAACTTTCCTTCACGATAGGCAAAAATATAATCCATACCATACTCGTCCAGTCCAAGAACAGTACGAGCAGAAAAGAGAATATTCATCATTCCTGGTTCACAGGGATCAATAATTACTCCATTACATCCAGCGGCAATGAGCATCGCCAAAAAGGCTTTATTTAGGTTATTACGCGCTGGAAGTCCAAAGGAAATATTGGATAATCCCAGGGCAATATGGGCTTGTGGAAATTCTTTTTTGGTAGTAGTAATAGCTTCCAGAATAAGTTTTGCTTGGCCAGGGTTGGTTGAGGCAGGGCGGACAAGATGATCAAAATAGACTTTCTTTAGAGGGATTTCTTCTTCCTGAATTATCTTTGCTAAGTTCCTGGTGATATTCATCCGTCCCTCATAATCTTCAGGCATACCGTTGTCATCCATAGTTAAGGCAACTATACCTGTTTTATATTTTTTTACCAAAGGCAGGATATCTTCAATGCGCTTTTTTTCTCCGGTTATGGAATTTATTATAGTTCCCGGTCTATTGCATAGCTTCAATCCTTCTTCCAGTGCTACGGGGTTAGTTGAATCAAATACAAGGGGAATCTCTATTGCCTTAAATACTACCTCTGTTATCCATCTCATATCATCCACTTCCTTTGCTGGATCACCGCCGGCATTAATATCTATATGAGTAGCGCCTGCCTCAGTCTGTCTGCGTGCTTCCAGGGTAATAAAATCAGCATCTCTTTCCCATACCTTTTCTTTAATTTCCTTTCGCGTCATATTGATTCGTTCTCCAATGATGGTGAACATAATTTTTCTCCTTGTGTTCTATTTAAACCAGATTAATCAGAAAATTTAATCACTGTTTCCAGATATTCATAAGCTATGTCAATATAATTACGTACTTCTTTAGCAATTAAACGAATATACTCAGGGGTAGTTCCGCAACATCCTCCAATCATACTCACCCCTGCTTTTATCAAGTCAGGAATAAACCTTACCATCTCTTCTGGAGTTTCCCGATAAACAGTTTTTCCTTCTTCCAGTTGAGGAACTCCAGCATTTGGTTTTATCCACAAAGGCAGGGTAGTAACAGGACGAATAATCCCGGCTATTTCTACTAAGTTTTCTATTCCTGAGCCACAGTTTGAACCCACTATATCTGCTCCCGCCTTTTCTAACTCAACCACCGCTTTTTCTGGAGTTATGCCCATCATTGTAGCATATCCTCTTTCTCCTTTGTCAAAAGTCATAGATACCGCCACCGGAAGGGTAGAACTTTCTTTGACTGCTTTTAGAGCACACTTGGCCTCATTAATATCTGTCATTGTCTCAATAATTACTCCATCAGCATTTCCTTCTACAAAAGCCTTAACTTGCTCTGAAAAACAAGAAACCATTTCATCTTCTGCAATCGCACCTAAAGGCTTCAGGAACTCACCCGTAGGTCCGATTGAGGCAAATACCAGAGAATCTTCAGAAACCTCTCGGGATAATTCTACGCCTTTTTTATTTATCTCTTTTACCCGGGAAGAAACACCAGCTTTTTTCAATTTAAAATAACTGCCACCAAATGTATTGGTCAATATAATATCAGCTCCAGCTTCTCGATAAGCTCTGGCAATGGCCCGGATATCATCAGGACGGTTCAGGTTCCAAAGCTCTGGACATTCACCAGGCACAAGTCCTCGCTTCATCATTTCTGTTCCCCAGGCTCCATCTAGAACCAGGACTCCCTTGCGAGATAATTTTTTTTTCCAGTCTTTTCTCATCTTATCTCCCTGGATTAACCGTAATATTAGGAATTGAATTTTCTTCTGTTCATCAAAACTTTATCATAGCCATAATCCTTTATTTTAACTCATAACCCCGAGGGGTAATCATAAATTTTCCTTTAACATAGGTTTCGGAATTGCCTACAATTATATTAGTTGTCATATCAATTCTTTTTGACAAGAACATGTCCTTCAAAGTGGTAACAATTACCTCTTCATCATCTCTTTGGGCATTCCTTACTATCCCCACCGGGTTTTTTGGTGATTTATACCTCATTAAAATTTCCCATGCTCTCTTGAGGATGTCAGTTCTTCTTTTGCTCTTTGGGTTATAAAGAACTACTACAAAATCGCCCTTGGCAGCTAATTCAATCCTTCGCTTAATTAATTCGCCATTGGTTAAAAGGTCGCTCAGGGAAATTACTACAAAATCGTGCGTCAATGGTGCACCCAAGAGAGCCGCACAGGAACAGGCAGCTGTAATCCCAGGGATAATCTCTATTTTAATCCTCTCTTTCTCTTCTCTATCCAAAAGTTGTAAAACTACCCCGGCCATTCCATAAATACCAGGATCCCCGTCTGAAATAAGGCAAACATTCTCACCCTTCAACGCCCTTTTTATGGCGTATCTGGCTCTTTCCACTTCTTTCCTCATCCCAAAAGAGACCGCTTCTTTGTTTTTTATTAAATTATCTATAAGTCTTATATAAGTGCTGTAGCCAATAATTACTCCACATTGCTCAATCACCTCCCGGGCCCTTTGACTCAAAAAGCTCACTCTCCCGGGACCAGTTCCAACTATATACAATCTTCCCTGGCTATAGCTATGGCCACTGAGTGATAAATTTTCTTTTTTGAAATTAACTTTGCCTTCCTTCCAGCTAGTAGCGCACAAGGTTCACACACTCCTTTTAATCCTAAGTTTTGTCTTACAACTTCTGTCTGCATTTTATACCAGCTAAACAAGCACTTACAATTTTCATATTATTAGATAAATTTAGTTAATATATAAAACATTCGTTAAGGCGAGGCTTCGAGTAATATTGCATATAACGTTTCCAGCATATACGACGTTGCCGAAGGTAATTTGGGTAAGTCCGAAGGGCGAACCTTTTATATTTGATTAGCTACTTCATAATCTTATCAAGCCAATTAAATATTACCTCATTAGATACTGCAATTGCACCCATCTGACAATGGGCTTGAGCAGACTGATCTTTCGTAAAAAGGTAGAAATCCTTGGGTGACTTCAAGTTGTCATACAACTTTTTTGCCTGCCCTTTCAAAGTGTAGTCACTCTCACTATCTATTATGAGCATATCCGCCTTAATGTACTGTACTACATCTTTTAGTGTGTATTTTCGGATAGTTAACATAACATCTGCCGGAGTATCCACGTCGAATACCATCATACCATTATTGAAAAACCATCTGGCAGTTACGTCTTTTTCCATAACCTCGCCTATATATTCATTAAATTTTGCCTTATCAGTTTCTAAGAGCTCGATAAGTTCTTTAGGCATAGATTTATATCTATCTTCTGAAAAATCAAATATTCCACCATCTGCTATACATGCTTTAATCCTATGTTCAAAAGCCACAGCTCTTGCTGCCAAATATCCTCCCATGCTTATCCCTATAAGGGCTATCTTATTAGAATCCACATCATTACGGGTAATAGCATAGTCCACAACAGGAGTTACAACCTTTTCCCAATCGTATCTAAACGGAATATTTTGAAGGCGAATAACAGCTCCCTGTCCTGGTCCCTCAAATATGAGGCAGTTATATCCACGTTTTTCTGCAAAATGTGCAATCTCAAAGTACAATTCCTCTCCCGTGCCATCAAACCCTGTATGAATTATTAAAAGTGGAGGTTTTTTAAGATGTGTCTTACCCTTAACAAAATAACCGGGAAGGGTTGTTTTCTCGTATGGAATTGTGATAGGTGTAATATTTGGCATATATCTCAGCGCTCTTAGAAAACTCTCTTTACTTTTTCTCCATGAAATCACAGATTTATCCCTATCTTTTTTTGAATGTAAAAAGAAACCAGCTGTTCTATAGTAGTTGGATGCTCGAAGAAATGCTTCTTTTGCAGATGTTAGATGACCCTCTTTTTCGCTTGATAGAGCAAATTCATAAAGTCCATTTGCGGTTTTCATCCATTCATCAAACCAACTGTTACCATCCCCATCCTTTATCCGTCCTACAGTAGATATACATTCACCTATATCTGCTCCGCCGCTGTAGGCATAACCCATCGTTCTTATCAATTGAAAATTATACTCAGGACTCTTAAAGAACAGATTGTCGTACCAATTCGCACCGTTATTTTCGCTTGCCAAAGCGAAGCTGGACAAGTAAACAAAAACGAAAAACACAAAGAAAATTTTTTTCATCTTTCCTTCTCCCTTCAAATGATTTCCACTTCATCCTTAATTTACCACATTTTGTGCCACCTCGTGTTGCTATTGAGAACATATTGAGGGGGGAAACATCCCCCCTCAACGGCCTTCGGCCTGCTCCCCCCGTTTTTCTTGAGCTATTACCTGAGAAGATTTGCTTGATAACGATTCAGCGAAATTATTGAAATTCCGATACTTAAATATATACTCGACAGACTTCAATCTTATTTTCTTTAACGCTAAGGGAATAATATCAACTTCCATAATTTCTACTTTTCTTTGAAATTATTTTATTCCAGAAACTTAGAATGTCAAGAAAGGATCGCGTTATTGTTTTTTTGTCGATGAACTACTCACTAGATTCAGGAACATGCTTTTACCAGAACTCCAGCAATTAATCCGCCAATTACATCGTCCATAATGGGAGGGAGTTTTTTTAAAATACCCGGTTTTTTCTTATCAAACCTCTCGAATTCAAATAATGCCCGGCTGCCAGCAATATACTGAGCAATCTGAATTCCCAGTAGTTCATCGGCAATGAGGTGCACCGGGTCCTTTTCGTACTCTTCTTTAGATAGACCAGGAATCAATCCTTTTTTTCCCACTTCTTCCAGGCAGAGTCCGACTGTAACCAAAGCGCAGACATTCACATCTTGAAAAGTCTTTTTGAATTCTTCCCTTAGTTTCCGGACCATTTCCTCCTTAGTTCCCAATTTCGGGTGAGGAATATACATCTCCAGAGCTGTATTTATTAAGTCCTTCAGATTTATCCCCTCTTTAGCCAATCTTTTCTCTAAATCTGGTGTTCTTTCCATGTTTTCTCTCTTTGTAGATACTGCTTGTCTCTCATCAAACTTAAATTCGGCAATTCTCTTGGTTAAATGGTTAATTCCCCCTCACCCCTTCCCTCTCCCCACAGGGGAGAGGGCACCACTCACCATTCACTTAGAACTTGATATATTTTTTCAATATCTAGATTATGGCGCACCAATCCAGCTAATTTATCATATTCTCTATTTTTTTGCTCTGCCGCAGAGATCTCAGTTTGAGGATAATAGGAGGATAATCCTTTTTTCTTTCTCAAATAGTTGAGAAAAGCTCTTCTGAACTGATAGTTATCAAATAAACCATGAATATAGGTACCCATAATTTTCCCTTCTTTGTCAATAGCTCCATCTTCAATATCTACTAATTGAGATGACCTTCTGGTAATTATGAGCCAGGGCTTTACCCCTCTTAGGAGCTTAGTTGTTCCCATATGAATCTCATACCCGGCAATTTCTTCTTCTACAGTGAAAAATTCTTTTTCTATGAGGTGAGCCTTCACCTGGGAGGTAATTTTACTTAATTCCAGGATAGTAGTGATATTTAATAGCCCTAATCCCTGGATTTTTCCTCGTTTAGATTCAATATGGTGAGGATCCAGAATTTCTTTTCCCAACATCTGGTATCCACCACAAATCCCCAATATTACCTTTCCCTTTTTAGCTAGAGTCAAGATTTGTGAATAATAACCGGTTTTTTCTAAATAGAGAAGGTCATCAATAGTGTTTTTACTTCCGGGGATAATTAATAAGTCTGGATTCCCTATCCTGCGATTACGTCCTACATAACGTAAAGATACATCCTCCTCTTTTTCTAAAAGGTCGAAGTCGGTAAAATTGGAGATATGAGGTAAGTAAATAATCTCGATATTGATTCTCCTTTTTTCTCTGGAAGGGGAAGAAATAGTTTTTTCCAGAGGGAGTGAATCTTCCTCTTCTATTCGTATATTCTTAAAATAAGGAATTACTTCTAGAATATCCTTTTGACATCTTTTCTCCAGATAATCCAGGCCGGGCTTAAGTATATTTATATCTCCACGGAATTTATTGATGATTAGTCCTTTTATACGCCCCTTTTCCTCTTCTGTTAAAAGTGCTAGTGTTCCCACGAGCCAGGCAAAAACTCCTCCTTTATCGATATCACCTACCAGGAGAACAGGGGAGTTAGCTATCTGTGCCATTTTCATATTGACGATGTCATTTTCTCTCAAGTTTATCTCAGCCGGGCTACCTGCTCCTTCTATGACTATTATCTGGTATTGGCGAGCCAGATTGAGGAATGAATCGGATACTATCTGAATAAGTTCGGTCTTGTAGTTATGGTAGTAATTAGCAAGCATATTGCCGACAGGCCTACCTCCGACGATTACTTGAGCTCCTACATCACTGGTAGGCTTAATTAAAACGGGATTCATGTCTATGGTGGGTTCGATCCCGGCTGCCTCGGCCTGCACTACCTGGGCCCTTCCCATCTCGCCCCCTGCGCGAGTGACAAAAGAGTTAAGAGCCATATTTTGAGCCTTAAAAGGAGCAACCTTATAGCCATCCTGTTTGAATATTCGGCAAAGAGCCGCAACAATGACACTTTTACCTACTCCTGACCCTGTTCCCTGAATCATTATTCGTTTGGCTGACATTTTTCTCGTACACAGAAAAAGAAAAAGGGGACAGGCTACTTTTTCTGTTTATTCTCTTTTTCTAGGACGTCCACGAGGCCTAATGGTATGCTCTAACCCAAAACTCCGGCATACTTGCCCTTGCCATTCAGTATTCTCAAAAGGAGATTGACGATTTACGCTGCGATGAAGTTCCTCTAACTCTTTATCCATTAAGGGCTCATCCACATACCTACTCCAATTTTGCGGTAACTCGATGGGAATTTTGTCTACTATTTGACAGAATCCCATGCCTGTCCTTTCTATATGGCTTGACCATAGCCAATCTTTTGCTGAACTGACTAAGCCTGCTCTCACTGGATTTCCTTCAACATATCGCAGTGCAGTTAATAGATAATTATCCTTCTGAATAACAAAACTCTTAAAACGTCCCTGCCATATATGACCACTCGTTTTATAATGTCTATGATGACGACGAACATGACTCGTTATCAACCATTACTCCCTTAGTTCCGATGAAGCTATCTTTCATTATGCTTAATATTTGTTCTTTATTTTTGCCACCGCAGAGCCCGTCCACTGTATCGGCAAATCCATCTATATGAAACGACATAAATAATTGCGCATCCCTTGTAGCGACTTCATTTATGAAGCCAGAAAATTGGCGGGTTTGATGAATCAAACCTCTACAGATAAGCGAAAATATATAAGACGTTTCATATAAATGAAAAGCCCCGGTAATTCCAACCCATCCAATTAAGAGCAGGGCATTAGCAATGAAAGGGGAGAGATGTCCAGAGGTTATCAGGTTAATTATTATTAGGAA
>Ga0307438_1002294_pt1 | contig 11260 bp, 10 predicted proteins | sample SalMarWE160110MG_FD_202144 | JGI IMG/M metagenome (GOLD analysis project Ga0307438, IMG submission 202144) | Salt marsh sediment microbial communities from the Plum Island Ecosystem LTER, Massachusetts, United States - WE1603-110 | ecosystem: Environmental > Aquatic > Marine > Intertidal zone >...
ATCCCTGTCCGCCGGTCATCATCGGCGTCGGCATTGGTGGGACGACGGACAAGACCATGTTTATAGCCAAGAAGGCGCTGTTGCGCAAAGTCGGCGAGCCCAGTCCTGACCCCGAGGTTGCCAATTTGGAGAAGGAAATTCTGGAAAGAGTCAATAATCTGGGCATCGGTGCTATGGGCTATGGCGGCACAGTTACCGCCTTGGCAGTCCATGTGGAAACCTTCCCTTGCCACATTGCCAGCATGCCTGTAGCCGTCAACATGCAGTGCTGGTGTGCCCGCCATGAGGAAGCAGTCCTGTAAAACAATTGAGGATTTGGTAAGAATATGTCTGTAACCATTTCGCCCAAAAGGCTACGCCGTGAGTTTGTAAGAAAAGTCAAGGAACTCAGCGGGCAAAACCTTCAGTCGTGTTACCAGTGTGGTATGTGTTCCGGAAATTGTCCCGCGGCTTCCAATATGGACATTTCTCCTCGCCGGATTATCGAGCTGGCACGGTTAGGGTTGGAAGAGGAAATTGCCGATTCCAAAACTGTCTGGATTTGTGCCTCTTGTCTTGTCTGTACTGTCAATTGCCCTAGAGGATTTGACCTCTCTAAGATGATGGAGGCAATAAGGCTTCTCACCCTGAGGAAAAATGTTGACCACATACGCCCCGAGGATATTTCACCCCAGGAGCGCTGCGAACTTCCTCAAATAGCCATGGTCAGTGGCTTGAGGAAGTTTACCGGCTAAAGAAATAAAAAATGAGCTTAGCTTATTATCCCGGATGTACCTTGAAAACCAAGGCAAGGAATCTGGAGGAGCCTGCCATCGCCTCCCTGGAAGTTTTGGGGTTGAAGTTGGAGGAGATTCCCAGGTGGAACTGCTGTGGCGCAGTTTATTCTTTAGCTGAGGATGATTTAATCCATCAGGTAGCACCTGTTCGCAACCTCATCCGGGCGAAGGAACTAGGGAAAGATAAACTGGCTACGTTATGTGCTTTCTGCTTTAATACTTTAAAGAGAGCTAATCTTTTAATGAGAGAGAATGCGGAAAAAAGGAATACTCTTAATAGCTTTATGGATGAGGAGATAGATTATGGTGGGGAAGTAAAAGTAGTTCATATTTTAGAGGTGTTGAGAGATGAAATAGGATGGGAAGCTCTTGCTCAGAAGGTAAAACTCCCTCTTCGAGGATTAAAAGTAGCCCCTTATTACGGGTGTATGCTGCTTCGCCCCAGGGAGGTAGCTATAGATAGTGTAGAGAACCCTACCATCTTACGAGAGTTTCTTAAGGCTCTGGGAGCTAGTCCTGTTGATTTTCCTGAATCTACGAGGTGTTGTGGGTCTTATCAAATAATAAGCAATCCAGATGATATTTCTGAATATGCGTGGGCTATCTTAAACTCGGCATTGAAGCATGGAGCGGAAGCCCTGGTTCTCACCTGCCCTTTATGCGATTATAATTTAGGCCGGGCGCAGAAGGAATTGACTGAAAAACAGAGCGGACTCAGGGAAATGCCGCTCTTCTATTTCACGCAGTTCCTGGCTCTTGCATTAGGGCTCGACCCTCAGGTATGTCATTTTGAGCTAAATTATGGTAGCCCGGAATCACTTCTGCGGGAAAAGAACTTACTTTCCTAAGGTGAAAGCTTTCAACCGATTGGGGGTTAAGAATGAGCGTCAAAGAGGAAAATAAAAATCCAGCAGAAACAGCGGTTAAGGAAAAGAAACAAATAGCGGCTAAGTTGATTCCGATATATATCATGGGAAAGCGCTATGAAGTTCCCGAAGGTCTTACCATTATGAAAGCCATGGAGTATGCTGGCTATAAGTTCATTCGAGGTTGTGGGTGTCGGGGGGGAACCTGCGGTGCCTGCGGTACGGTTTATCGTAAGCCTGGCGATTATAAATTACAAGTGGCACTTGCTTGCCAGAAGACAGTCGAGCCGGATATGTATATGGCCCAAATCCCCTTTTTCCCTGCCAATCGGGCCCAGTATGAATTCGCTGATTTAACTTCCGCCCCTGAAGAGGTTTTTAAACTATATCCTGAGCTATTCCGCTGTGTGGCCTGCAATGCCTGCACGAAAGCTTGTCCTCAGGGAATAGAGGTCATGGATGCCATCGCAGCTTTGAAACAAGGGAATATCGCCGAGGCTGCTCGACTTAGTTTCGATTGTATCCAATGTGGGTTATGCACCAGTCGCTGCTTTGGGGAATTAGCTCAATATCATATGTTCCAACTCGCGCGAAGAATTTACGGAGCTAAAATTCTCCCCAGGGCAGAACATTTAGCCGAAATGGTAGGAACAATTAACGAAGGAAGATATGACCAAATTCTAGACGAGTTGAAGCATGTGAAGGAGGATGAGCTAAAAAAGTTATATCAGGAACGGGAGGCGGAGCCAATGGCAGCCGGGGAGGATTGGAAACCAAAAGATACAAGATATCTATAGGAGGCGAGATGAGTTACTTAGGATATCCAGACTTCTTCGAGCCCTATATCAAGAAGGTAGAACAGACCAGACCTGCCCGTGTAGAGAAAAGGAGGAAAGGGGAGGAATTTCCCTTTATGTCCCTGGAAGAAAGACAGGACATGTTGAAATATCACCCTGATTATAAGGAGGAAGGGAGAAGGGAGATAAAAGTTGGCCCAAGTAAGGGTTATAGAATAGCTCACGAGTTTGTGGACCTGTTGGAAGCTAAGAGCAAGGTTGATCCTGATAAAGTGGATCTCACGGAGGCTGACTATGAAACCGATGTCTTAGTTATTGGGGGTGGAGGGGCTGCCACCATCGCCGCCCTTATTGCCGAGGAAAATGGTGCCCAGGTTATTATGGCTACGAAGCTTCGGCATGGCGATGCTAATACTATGATGGCTGAAGGTGGAATTCAGGCTGCCTCAAAAGGGGAGAAGGATTCTCCTTATTATCACTACCTGGATGTGATGGGGGGAGGACATTTCAAAAATGACCCTGACATTGTAGCTGCTTTTGTGAAGCAAGCTCCTGATGCCCTCCAGTGGTTGGAAAGCCTGGGAGTTATGTTCTCCAAGTTTCCTGATGGCAGGCTGGATGCTATGCATGGTGGGGGAACTTGCCGGAAAAGGATGCACTACTGTGCCGACCTCAGCGGACTGGAAATCATGCGCACTGTACGTGACGAAGCCCGTAACCGGACTAATATCAAAGTTCTGGAATTTTCCCCGGCGGTGGAGCTTATACTCAATGAGCATGGGCAGTGTGCCGGAGCATTGCTCTATAACATGGAAACCGAAGAATACTTTATTTGTAAAGCCAAGGCGGTAATTCTAGCTACAGGTGGTGCTGGGAGGCTCCACGTTCAGGGTTTTATGACCACTAATCATTACGGTGCCACCGCTGATGGTATTGTTTTAGGCTATAGGGCAGGTGTGCCTTTGGCTTTTCTGCATACCGTTCAATATCACCCCACAGGCGTCATTTTCCCGGAGCAAGTAGAGGGATGGCTTATTACCGAGAGGTTCCGGTCGGAGGGGGCAGACATTTTGAATGTCCACGGGGAGAAGTTTGTCAATGAGCGCGAGCCCAGGGATGTGGAAGCAGCCCGGTTTATCAAGGAATGCCTGGATGGGAAGGGTGTTCCTACTCCTACCGGTAAGGTAGGGATATGGCTCGATTCCCCCATGCTTGATATTCTCCACGGTGAGGGGAGGGTGCGAACCGCCTTTGTGGGGAAATGGAAGGTATATGACCGCTTAGGAGTTGATATATCTAAAGCCCCCATGCTGGTCTATCCCACACTCCATTATCAGAATGGGGGGCTTAGGGATAATGCCGAATGCGAAACTGCTGTGCCCGGGCTTTATGTTGCTGGGGAAGTAACTGGGGGGTTGCATGGAGAAAACAGGCTGATGGGCAATTCGCTTATGGATATTGTAGTATTTGGCAGGATTGCCGGTAGGAATGCTGCTATATTCGCCAGGGAGAAAGCAAAAGAGGGAAAGCTAAACTTGAAGCACGTAAAGAGATATCATGAAGAGCTCGAAAAGGCCGGGATTATAACTGATAGAGTAGCCCCGATGCTCCTTCCCGATTATACCAGGCCTGAAGTAAAGGAAAAGCAGCTTACCGTAAGCTACCTGGGCACGCTCAGGTAAAGAGGGACTTCAAAGCCTACGAAAAATCCCCCTCTTAGGATAAGAGGGGTCAGGGGAGTTACGAACGAACAGTGCGGCAGGTAATCCCCCTCTTAAGGTAAGAGGGGTCAGGGGAGTTATGAACGACTAGCAAGAGAGGAGAGAGCTATGTCTAAGAAAATCACGCTTCCGTTAAACGACGAAATCCTGAAAGACCTCAAAGCCGGGGACAATCTCCTGCTCACCGGGGTCATCTACGTTGGCCGCGATGCCGCTCATAAAAGGATGGTCGAAGCTCTCGACCAGGGGAAGCCCCTGCCTTTCGATATCAAGGGGGCAACCATATACTACATGGGGCCTAGCCCGGCCAGGCCAGGGAGGGTAATCGGCTCGGCTGGTCCCACCACCAGTGGCAGGATGGATGCTTATGCCCCCCGCTTAATGGCCGAGGGACTGAAGGGCATGATTGGCAAGGGGTTGCGGTCCAAAGCGGTGAAAGATGCCATGGTGAAGCACAAGGCGGTTTACCTGGGGGCAATAGGGGGTGCCGGCGCCATAATATCCAGGAGCATCAAGAAGGCAGAAGTGGTAGCCTACGAAGAGCTTGGTGCTGAAGCCCTTCGCCGCCTGGAGGTGGAGGACTTCCCTGTCACGGTCGTAAACGACATCTACGGCGGCGACCTCTACGAAGAAGGCAAAGCCAAATACCAGGTCAAAGCCGCCTGAGTCAGGCGCAAATCCCTTAACGCTTGTGGTTCCCCACCCACCACAGGCAAATTCCGCTACGCCTCAGCTCTTGTCAATACCTCGGGAAAGAGGTTGGAGTGCGGGAGTGCGGTTGCACTCGCTGTCACCTTATCACCCGGAAAGATGTGTCTGAAACCCGAGGTTTCCGCGCGTTGTCTAGGCTTTTAAATTCCAGGGGCAACAACGCAGGACTCTCTAAAAGTGATTATCGAGCCGCAGAGGTAGATAACAGTCGTGGTTTCGAGTAGGGAAAGCCTCTGACACCTCCCAAGACATGCCAGTATCGGGATAACAGCTTTGACTACGAGACCTTTGCAAACGTGCTGGAACGGATTCCCTATTTCATCGAGTGAACTGCTAGTTGTCTGAGCTGCCATGCCATGTTAAATACCACCCATTGAAGGAGTAATATTCTCTTACTCATTATTGTGGAGGCAGATATATGCTGAAGAACTTTTGTCTGGAGAAGCTACTCGTGTTCGTGGACATAGAGGCCAGGGACTCTTGTCACCATATGTAGTGCAGGTCTATAATGAGTATATATAGTGAGCATAATAGAAGACTTAGATTAGGTCAAGGAACAATTGAGTTGAGACTACGATCAGGGAGTCAATTAAGACTGTGCGTGTAAGCATTGGGCGGTTTGATATACTTGATCCACTATATGGACGAATTGTGCTTCCAAGTATCGCTTTGGATGCTCTGTTGACGCCAGAAATGCAGCGACTCAGAGAGGTTAGACTTGCGAACAATATCTCTCTGGTAATACCCGGAGGCAATAATATTAGTCGTTATGAACACTCGATAGGCGTAGTTTACTTAGCTCAAATTGCGGCTGAGAATATTGGCATAAAACAGGACTCTATTGTGTATCAAGCTTTCATAATAGCGGCATTAACTCATGATGTCATCAGTTCTCCCTTTGGACATACTATAGAATATACGCTAAGCAAGAAGGGTTTCAAGCATGCCAATATTAGTGAGGCCTTATTCACAAACGAGTATTCACATTTTTCAGAAGAGCCACTCTATATGGGTTATCCACCAGCACTGAAGAAAGTCTTACCTGATAAGGTACTAACTCTTTCCTATGAGTTTATCCAAGGGGTCGGGTTTCTGGGGCGGCTGATTTCTGGTGATATAGACCTTGATAATATTGACAATGTCTTCCGCCTATCATATCACATGGGTATCCCTTACGAGAGAGGAAAGGCTGAGGCAATAGTGCGAGCACTAAGAATCCAGAATGGCAATCTTGTGGTGGATAGAAAGGATTTTGAGCTTTTGCAATATTGGCTGGAAACCAGACAACATCTTTATGATAAACTCTTCTTATCCTCAAGCAGCTTCTTAGGAGAGGCGATGTTGTCGCATGCTGCAGAATTGGCGGTGAATGGTGGAGAAATAGGGATTAGCGATTGGAAATGCGTAGACTTCCAGCTAGTCGAAAAGCTTTTAAATTCAAAAATGCCAGAAGTAAGAACAACGATTAAGCACTTAATGATAGGGGATTTGTTTTCTTTGATCGGGATCCTAGAAGTTGAAAACGCGAATCCCGATTGCATCACGTTGCTCCTAGAATCAAAAGAGGAATATGAGCAGATGTTGAAGAATCTTGGGGTTGATGGATTTTTGTATGTCATTGTAGATCTTGACAAATCATCGCGAGAACTCAAATTAGTGCAAGCTGATTCTGGGGCTTCAGTCGTATTGGGTCACAATGCCAGTAGAATACTTGTCGGTGTCATTAGAAAAACTCAAACATGGAGCGCAACAACAAAGAATCAATTTAATAAGGCTGATGTGAATAAGTTCGGACACGATATTGACACATGGATAATGGATTATCTATGCACAAGGCTCAGCAAGTTGCTCGGCAGGATGATCTCACACATCGAACTAGACTGGGGAATACTCAGTGATACGTACCAGGACAAAGGAATTTCTAGACTATTCTAATGTCACTACGCAGTTCGAATTTTGAAATAATGGATGGAGCTTAATTTGATTCCTTCTGGTGTGGATGTCTTACGAAAAATAGATTGGGATTTCTATGGGTACACTACTTCAAATCATCTTGCTGATTTGCACTGGTATCCCGCCACTTTTGTTCCCCAACTTCCCTCAGTAATAATAAAGGCATTGACTTCTCCTGGGGAAACTGTCCTTGATCCGTTCTGTGGTTCAGGAGTCTCACTAGTTGAGAGTCTTCGCCTAGGCAGAAATGCAATAGGAATAGACTGTACTGCTCTTGGGTGTTTTCTGTCCGAGGTGAAATGTCGATTAGTCTGTGCAAATGATTACGAAGTGATAACTAACCTGGAAAACTTCTTGCGTGAATTGAAAATCCATCCTGTTAGTACCCACCAGCCAGAACTACAGCCTACTGATAATAAAATATTGAAACCTGATTTCTATCGTGATCAATTTGACGGTTTTATAAAGTTGAATCCGCAGTTGGTTCAATGGTATCATCCTGAAACCCTCCGTGCTCTATTTCAGTTGAAATTTACTATTCAAAATGTGGGGGATTCCTTAGTCAGAGACTTGCTTATGGTTTGCTTCTCCAGTATCCTGCGTGCCACTTCAAGCCAGACCAAGAGCTGGGGTCATATTGCGGATAACGTTAAGCCAAAGTGTCTGGAATACAAAGAGGTATCTCCTCTGCTCATCAGACAAGTCACCAGAAGTATTAGGGGTATAAGTGAACTAGCGAAGGATAAGAGCGTTTCTGATAATCTCAGATTTCGGGTTTATAAAGCAGATGCACGACAAATGGATTTCGTGCTCCCCAGCTCGGTTGATTTAGTCATTACGTCTCCTCCTTATCCCAAGATGACTGATTATGCACTATCCCAGAGACTCACCTATTATTGGATGGATTGGGATCTTGATAAGTCGCGCAGCCTAGAGATTGGTTCGCGGAGACGTAGGCGTCAGCTAACATTTGATGATGATTACTTAAGTGACATGGAGGCTGTACTTAAGGAGAACAGGCGAGTACTGAATGATGGGAAATACCTATGCTTGATTCTCCCTTTGTTCGAATCGGTCGCACAGAAGCGGCATGAACTAATATCTAAGTTCGTGAAATCGGTGGACTCTTCTGGGTTCACACAGATCGCTAAGTTTGAAAGAACAGTACCATGGAAGCGTAGGAGACATAATTGGCCTTCCCTAGGTAGAGAGCAGATCTATATATGGGAAAAGACAGCGACTCGCTGAGAGAAGAGACAAGGAGGTGAAACCAAATGAGTTTCAAGCCAGGGAATGACTATAACAACGTATATTTTATGAAGATAGACGCCAAGAAACATTCACAGATAGTTGAGCATAATGATTCAGACAAAGTAGGCCAAGCTTTCGATGAATTTGAAACGACAGTATACAAGGCAGTTGATAATGCTAGCAAGGATTATCGCTGTGAATATGCTGAGTTTTGGGGATGGGAAGGAGACGGAGGTCTATGTATCTTATATGACGCCGAGGAAAGCAAAGCTCGGAAAACCGCACTGGCGGCAGCCGATACTGTACTAGAAGAGCTTCCATCTCTGAATGCTAGACTGCTTCGGCGGAAAGTCAAAGGGGTGATACATGTTCGCATTGCGATACATAAGGGAAGTATTAGATACAAGGGAGACGACAAGAGGGGGTCCATCCACAGTAAGGAATTGAACTTCTGTTCCCACCTCGAGAAGGTGGTACCACAAGATAGCTTAGCCGTATCAAATGATGTATATGTTATTATGGGCGATGAGCAGGTCAAATTTAGAAAAACTCAGTCTAAGTTCGAGGAAAAAGAGATATATCTAAAGAGTTTCCGTGACGAATCGGATTTGATGAACGAATGGAAGTCTAATATCGCCCCAGGAGTTAATAAAACTATCAGTGTTGATTCAGATGTACCTGTCTCAGAGATTGGATTGACAGGAGTGTATTCCCAAAGAGCGGTGGGTGGACTATATCCTAGCCTTCTCCGTGGGGCAGAAGAGCGAATTTGGGCTCTAGGCATAGGCTTAGGGGGCTTCCAAGCAGATCACCAACAAGCTTTAATCGATAAAGGAAAGCAAAGTGTTGACATCCGCCTTCTAGTTGCTGACCCGAAAAAAGAAGAGATAAGCATAATATGCAAAGAGTCACAATATACACTTCCCGCATGGCGGGACTTCGAGACAGGTTTGGGAGAGTATAACTCTCGAAACGTCAATACCCTTAAACAGCTAGTCATAAAGGTAAATCAAGAAATAGAGAAGGATCTATCATCGGGAAAGAAACTCGTAAATCTCAGGTTGTATAAATCGATGCCTACTTTTGCACTACTACTAGTAGATTCTGACCTTTTCATAAGTCCTTATACCATTCATATTCACAACTCTAAAATGGCTACACTTAGCTTTAAGAAAGGGGGGCGATTATTTGACCAATTTGTCGATCACTTCAATCACATCTGGAATAGTAGCGCTGTGTCAAGGGACGCATTGAGCGAATAGGATGAAAGTATACTAATTCTATGGATGAACATCTCAGAATCCCTGGGGGAAGGCAAAGGTCTATCTACTACCATCCAAAGAACGAGTTCCTTTCCACTGGCAATTCATTTGTTAACCATGCGAGAAGTAAACTATTATACAATGAACTAGCTCCTTTCTATGAACTTGCGACGACTAGAGATACAGACCGTGAGTGTAGATTTATCCATGATGTCATTCAACGATATCGCCCAGAATCTCGTAGCATATTGGATCTTGGTTGTGGCGTGGGAAGGCACGCTGGGTTGTTGAATCGCGAATATGAGTACATAGTAACAGGCGTGGATATATCGACAAAGTGTCTTGCACAAGCGAGGAATAAGTATCCTAACTGCACATTCTTTGTAGATGATATAAGACATTTCTGTCCCAAAGCACAGTGCGATGTCGCCATTTGTATGTGGAGTACATTTAGCTACCTTTCGCTACCGGAGGACTTACGTCAATTTTTCCGCTCCGTATATGACGCGCTGTTGTGTGATGGACTATTAATCATTGACATAAGTAACTATCAAATTGCAGATGCTGAAACATATAGCCGAGAAGTGGAGAATGGGAGCCATAGATTGAATATCAAGATTAAGAAGGAAGTGGAGAATGGGATTAACGAGGCAATATATCAATACGAGATCATTAATCTAAGTACGCATCAAGTCTTGCTTGTCACTGATCAGGAGCTGTCGAGAGTCTATTCTGCTGAAGATGTTGAGGCCTCTGGGAAATCATTCTTCATTTCTCTTGACCGTTATGGAGATTATGACATCAGGAACGGATTTGATCCCAATAAATCTAACCGGATCATAGTAGTTTTTAGAAAAAGGAGAGCTAACACGTGCAATTAAGGCTGATTACCCCAAGCGTATGTAGCTCCTGGGGGATCTTCGATGATGGTTAATTCCTCCTCATTTAATGCGATTGATAGCAAAGTATTCGTCGTCTTGGAAGGTGTAGATGGCTCGGGCAAATCAACAGTGGCAAGTCTGTTCCGTAATGAGCCGGATATAGAAGTAGTTGAATCCCCCCCAAATCCGTTTGGCACTATTAAGCAATCTGTCCTTGAAAAAGCAACGCCAATGGCACGTTTCGCATACTTTATGGCGGGTAATATGCAAATTTCCTCACAGGCACGAGATCCTTCACGCAGGAAACACTTACTTTGTGTCAGGTATATATTCACTACCGTTGCCTATCATGCTGCTATAGAGAACATACAAGTTGCCAGTCTTCAACCAATAGTTCAAGTTTTTAGTCAGTGGCTTATGCTTCCAGATATCGTGATATTCTTGAATGTTTCGCAGAAAGTTCAAACGAGTCGATTGAGTGGCAGAGTTGATGATACGCTTCAAACTAGATTGGCATCCTCCACAGAATTTCAAATCCGGCTACGAAGAGCCTATGAGGATACAAGGAGAATCTTTAATGTGAACTGGGTAAATGTGGATACTTCAAACCTTACGATTGAGGAAGTTGCTAGAACAATCAGGGAAATGTTGCCACAATAGGGGAGATTTCCAGGGACACCATACCAATCAGGCCTGCTACAAATCAGGTATTATGCCGCGGAGTCTTGTACCTAAAGTAATGCTTCATTCACTTGCTCACTTTGGGGTGGCTGCGCAGGTTTGCGATTATTCGAGCTAATGGGGTCCACAGCCCCAGTCAACCATTCGGGGAAGAAGTGACATTTTCCCCTTGTTCAAATAAAGAATTCATGCTAATTTCTGCTTGGAACTCGTGTGCTACCCTGACGAATTAAGTCCCGTGGGTGAGGTTTCTCAAAACGTGACTGCAAACCAAACACAGATTAAAAGGAAGCGCGGTGGCCAGAAAGGCAACCGGAATGCCCGCAAACATGGCTTCTATTCCGGTACCCTTAGCCCTGCC
>Ga0307438_1002301_pt1 | contig 11243 bp, 6 predicted proteins | sample SalMarWE160110MG_FD_202144 | JGI IMG/M metagenome (GOLD analysis project Ga0307438, IMG submission 202144) | Salt marsh sediment microbial communities from the Plum Island Ecosystem LTER, Massachusetts, United States - WE1603-110 | ecosystem: Environmental > Aquatic > Marine > Intertidal zone >...
AAGCTCAAAAAATAAATATTTCCTTTTCAAGGAGCTACTTATACATACTGGTTTCTTTTTTCTTTAACAATTTTCTGCCAAGCGGATTGGGAATGGATATGATACGGTCAGCTTACGCCGGAGGCAGGGAAAATTTCGAAAAAGCATTAGGCACATCCATAATGGAAAGAATTCTTGGAATGATAGGAATGATGTTAATAGGTGTTCTTGCTGTATTTTCAGGAAAAGCTGAATTTGCGAAACTTTCTATTCTTTATATAGTACTGATTATAGTTGTTATACTAATATATTACCTTTTAACTTCCTTAAAAGTCTCTTGGTTAAAAGAAAAACTCCTCTCGATTAAATTTTTGAATTTAGGGGAATCCCTTAGAAAATTCTACAGGGCTTTTAAAATATACAAAAATCAGAAAAAAACAATAATTATTGGAATAGGATACTCCATTTTAGTTCAAATGGTTATCATTGCTATCAATTACTTTATTGCCAAAGGACTATCTATCCCTATACCTTTATTCGGATTACTCGCGTATATACCTATTATAACAGTGATAAGTTTAATTCCTATAACCATCAACGGATTGGGATTAAGAGAAGCAGCCTATGTTTATTTCTTTTCTTACCTTAATATAACGGAGGCAGGAGCTATGTCATTGTCTCTTATTTTCTTTTTCGCTTCCGTTATAGCAAGCTGTGCTGGCGGAATCGTTTTTCTATTCTTATCGCATCAAAACCGCAATAACATCTTAGACCAAAAAAAGCTGATATAGCAACACCGAAAAATAAAAAATCAAATATCAAAATGGAAAAATACAAATCAAAGTTCAAAAATCAAAAAAACAAAAATAAAAGATCCTTTAAAATCTGCGTTAATCTGCGTCCTATAAAAAGATGAGTGTTTTGACTATTGCCGGATTCGACCCATCTGGGGGAGCCGGTATTTTAAGAGATATTTCGGTATTTGATTTTCTTGGAATCCCTGCTAACGCAATTCCAACAGCGCTAACTGTCCAGACTCATGAAAAAGTATTAAGTACATCAGAAATACCTATTAAATATATAAAAGAATCATTGAAAGCTTTAAAAAAAGTTCGGGGTGTTAAAATCGGAATGCTTTATAATGAAAAAGTGGTAAAAGTCGTTTCAGAGTTTTTAAAAGAAAGAAATCCAGAAGTCACAATCCTTGACCCTATCATTAATTCTTCTTCCGGATATCCTTTAATTTCTAAAAAAGGACTTGAAGAAATGAAAAAGTCTTTAATCCCGATATCCGATTTCATCACTCCGAATTTAGAAGAAGGTAAAATACTTACCAATGAAGAAAATCCAGAAAAAATCGCAGAAAAGCTACACTCAATGGGCGTGAAATACGTTATAATAACTGGCATAGAGAATGCTAGCGATCTTTTTTACAACGGAAAAAAAACAAAACTCATAAAAGGTTCTAAAATCAATTTCTCATTCCACGGCTCCGGATGTTTTTATTCGTCTTATCTTCTCGGAGAACTAATTCTGGGCTCGAAGCCTCTTGAGGCAGCAAAAAAAACCAAAAAAGCAATTGAGACATACATGAAAGCGAGCCAACAAAAACGTAATTAAACCACGGAGAACACAGAGAAAAAACTAAAATTTTGTTTGTTTAAAACCCACCTCACCACACCAAAATTATCTCACACAGAACCCACAGAGACACAGAGAAAAAACAAAATTATGTTGTTTTTCCCAACCCTACCCTACCAAAGAATTAGCCACGGATGAACGCTGATATACACGGATTTCTTTGTTGTTTTAATTTCTAACAAACCAACGCACTAACGGACTAACTGTCCAACAATTTGTCATTCAAGATATGCGAGAACGATCTTGAGCATTCGCCAGATAGGTTCTGCGGCACCCCAAAGGAGCTGATCTCCTACACTAAAACAGGTGAGATACTCGGGACCGAGATTCATTTTTCTTATACGTCCGACCAGAACGGTCAAGTTTCCGGAAACAGCAGCCGGAGTAAGCTCTGAAATAGTATCATCATAGGTATTAGGGACTACTTTCACCCACTGGTGAGCTTCCCCTATCATACTCTCTATCTCATCAAGAGGGATATCTTTCTTCAACTTAATGGTAAAGCCCTGACTATGACATCTCATAGCACCTATACGAACACAAATACCATCCACAGGAATTTTTTCTTTGGTCTGTAAGATTTTATTGGTTTCGGCCATACCCTTCCATTCCTCTCTGGTTTGCCCGTTACTTCTTGCGGAATCTATCCACGGTATTAGGCTCGCGGCAAGAGGAACTTTAAAAACATCTACAGGTAATGAATCTTTTCGTAATTCCTCGGTTATAACTGAATCCAGCTTTAGAGCAGCAATCGAAGGATCACCCAGTAAATCCTTCACCGAACCACTTAAAACTGACATTTGCTTTACAAGTTCTATCATATTCTTAGCTCCGGCGCCGGAAGCAGCCTGATAGGTCATAGAAGAAATCCACTCTATACAATCATTCTTGAACAATCCTGCAAGAGCCATAAGCATAAGAGTAACGGTACAGTTACCGCCTATATAGGACCGTATCCCGGAAGCAAGTGATTCATCAATCACTTTTCTGTTTACCGGGTCGAGTACAATAATGGAATCATCCTCCATTCTCAATTTTGAGGATGAATCTATCCAGTACCCTTGCCAACTGTTTTTTCGTAATTCCGGATAGATTTTTTCGGTGTATCCGCTTCCCTGGCAACTTACAATAATATCCAATTCAGAAAGAATATTTATATCATAAGCATCCTGAAGTTCAGTTATTTCAACACCTATATCAGGACCGACCTGGCCTACCTGAGAAGTAGAAAAGAATAAAGGTTCGAAACCTTTAAAAGCGTCTTCTTCTTTCATTCTTTGCATTAAAACAGACCCAACCATTCCTCTCCACCCAACAAAACCAACTCTAAACATTTAATTTGCCTCCTTTTAGCAAAAAGTATAATAGTAATCTTTCCGGCTTTGTCAAGGGAACTTGGGTTTTGGGTCTTAGGTATTATGTTTTGACATTGGACATTGGACTTTGGACTCCCGTAGGGTTGACTTTTATCCTATACTTCTTATTATCCCGGATAAAAAAGGAGCCAAAATTAAATGATTACTCACACATTAGGATTCCCTAGAATTGGGGTTAAAAGAGAATTAAAAAGAGCAATCGAAAGTTACTGGAAAGGCAAAGTTTCCGAAGAAGAACTTCGGGGTATTGCAAAAGATTTAAGAAAGCGCCACTGGCAGCTGCAAAAAGAAAACGGAATAGATCTTGTCCCGGTAGGCGATTTTTCGCTTTACGACCAGATACTCGATATGACAGCAACCCTGGGAGCTGTACCTGAGCGTTTCGGATTTAAAAACAATACAGTCGATATTAAAACTTATTTTGATATGGCAAGAGGAAAAGGTAAGTTGTGCGCCATGGAAATGACAAAATGGTTCGATACGAACTATCACTATATGGTTCCCGAATTCTCACCCGACCAAACTTTTAAACTTTCGAGTAAAAAAATATTCAATGAGGTAAAAGAAGCAATCGACGAAGGATTTAACGTAAAACCAGTATTGCCCGGACCCCTAACTTATATCTTCCTCGGAAAAGAAAGCGAAGAAGGATTCAACCGCTTTGAACATTTAGATTCAATATTAAAAGTTTATGAAGAAATCTTATCCCGTCTTTCAAGCTCTTGCGGATGGATACAATTAGATGAACCAATACTTGTTTTAGATTTAGACGCAAAAACAAAAAACCACTTTAAGAAAGCATATGAAAGACTAACAGAAGTTGCTGGCTCTATGAAAATATTACTTGCGACTTACTTCGGAGGGCTCGGCTCGAACGAAGACCTTGCGCTTTCTCTCCCAATAGCAGGTATACATCTTGATTTAGTAAGAGCTCCAGAACAGTTAGACTCTGTATTAAAAAATATAGACTCAGAGAAAATTCTTTCTCTGGGAGTAGTAAACGGAAGAAATATCTGGAAAACAAATTTCGATACAGCAGTGAGTACCGTCAAAAAAACGGCAGAAGCTATCGGCAACGAACGTATAATGGTGGCTCCTTCCTGTTCTCTTCTACATGTACCTGTGGACCTCGATGAAGAGACCACTCTTCCGGATGAAATAAAAAATTGGATGGCTTTCGCGAAACAAAAATGCAGAGAATTAGAAACCATCCGTGATGCGGCTATCGGTAAAGATGTCTCCGGTGAATTAAAACGAAATAAAGAGGCTCTCCAATCTAGAAAAGAAAGTCCTTTAGTTACAAATAAGAATGTGCAGGATAAATTAAAAAATATATCGAAAGAAATGCTTACAAGAAATTCATCATTTGATTCCCGAATAAAAAAACAAAAAGATAAATTAGATTTACCTATTCTTCCCACAACAACTATCGGTTCTTTCCCGCAAACAAAAGAAATTCGAAAAGTCCGTTCAGAATTCAAAAAAGGAAAAATATCCGTAGAAGCTTACAAAAACAGTATGAAAGATTTTATTAAAGAAATGGTAGACAAACAGGAAGAACTTACCCTAGGCGTTCTGGTTCATGGTGAACCGGAAAGAAACGATATGGTAGAATACTTCGGAGAACAGCTTAAAGGTTACTGCTTTTCAAAAAACGGATGGGTACAGAGCTATGGAACGCGATGCGTAAAACCACCAATCCTTTACGGAGACGTAATGCGTCCGAAAGCTATGACAGTGGATTGGATAAAATACGCTCAATCCCTCACCACAAAACCGATGAAAGGAATGCTAACCGGACCGGTTACTATACTCTGCTGGAGTTTTGTTCGTGACGACCAGCCGCGGAGCGTTACCTGTAAACAGATAGCTCTTGCGTTACGAGAAGAAGTAAAAAATCTTGAGGAAGCAGGAATTGGAGTCATACAGGTCGATGAACCCGCAATAAGAGAAGGACTTCCGTTAAGAAAAAGCAACTGGGAAGACTATCTCAGGTGGGCAATCGATTGTTTCCGTCTTACCACCTCCGGTGTTAAGGATGAAACACAAATACACACTCACATGTGCTATAGTGAATTTAATGACATTATAGAATGGATCGCAAAAATGGATGCCGATGTTATTAGCATCGAGGCAAGTCGTTCTAAAATGGAATTATTAAAAGCTTTCAAGGATTTCGAATACCCAAACGAAATTGGACCCGGAGTTTACGACATTCATAGCCCACGTATTCCGTCCAAAGAAGAAATAAAAAGCTTAATCAGAAAAGCGATAGAGGTGATATCCCTCGAGAATCTCTGGGTAAACCCGGACTGCGGATTAAAAACCAGAAACTGGGAGGAAGTTATCCCCTCACTAAGGAATATGGTAGAAGCAGCGAAAGAATTACGGGAAGAAATTAATTAGCCACGGATTAACAGGATACACACTGATTTTTTTTAACACGAAACGCGGAACCTGAAACTACCTTTAAACAACAAGTTGAGTTCAAAAAAATAGAGGGAAAAACTTCCCTCTATTTTTTAATAAATTTACAAAAGTTCAGGTCTTTAATTAAAACCCGACAATTTCCTCTTCAAATGGCACTACTTAAGAATCAAAAGTCTGTTAGTAGCCCTCACTTGACCGGCAACAAGTTTAACTATATACATGCCAGCCGGTAAATCTACGGAAAACTCATGGGGTCCCGCAGTCATCTCTCCTGGAGCTATTTCGACCATCTTTGCACCCATAAGGTTATACACGCTCAACAATACCGGTGTAGGCTCATCTATCACGAATTTTATACTGTTGATTGAAGTTTCAAGAGTAACTTTACCGGGATCTGTAATCAATTCGATTCCAGATCCTCCTTCTCTAGACACACTGGATACTAAATCTATGTAAACCGTACAACCTGGTTCCTCTACTGAACTTAAAAATTCGATACCTGCTCGTATTATGGGAAGCGTTAAACCACTGGATGGAATAGCGCACCAATTACAATGCCATTCGTCTTTTGGTAGCTCATCCCAGTCTTGATAATTACCGGACCATCCCCAGCTTGCATCCTGCAGGAAAGGCTGAAAATAGTTCATGTCCTCGTCATATCCACTAGGGAGGTACAGCCAGAAGAATACAGTGTCAACCCCAAGCTCAAGATTTTCCGTTAAGGGGTCATTGGTTGCGGCAAAAGCCCATTTCATCTTCCCTGTTGTTCCGGGATCATCAAGCACTATCATTAAGGAAGAGTCTCCCTCCCAAGCCTCATTGCTTGATATTTCTATCACACTTATCGGACACCAGTTATTAGCATCTGGATCCCCACTAAATGGATTTACTCCATTTTCAAAATCATACGTTGCTTTCGCAAATATGGGTAAAGAACATACTAAAATAACTAAGCTCATAAGTACCAAGTACCTTTTCATACTTACCTCCTTTTAAGCCTAACCTAATTTCAAACGATTCTTCTAATTTCTATAACCCTCTATCTCCTAAAACGAAAATCCGGCAGAGGCTCTATTAACCATGTCATACAAATCGGTCTTGCTGTATGAATAATCAATTCTCACGCCTGCTAAACCAATACCTATTCCAGCGTTTAAACCTTCTGCGTAAGCGTTGAACCTATATCCGGCTCGCAGGAAAAACATATTATTAAACGAGAATTCTGCTCCCACGTTATACTGTTCTCCCCAATCACGAGGATGTAACATATCCGCTCCAATGTTAAGAGAATAATCCGGATATTCTCCGAAAAGATCCATAACATCCATACTTACACCAAGAGTAAATGTCAAAGGCAATTCAAACCCAATTTGCTCGTAAGTTACCCTGGGAGAGAAATTTCTAACGGACATACCAAACGCAAAACTTTTAAAACCAGGGTAAAAAAGCAACCCGAAGTCGTAAGCCATAGTCGAAGTCTTGTTGTCTTCCATATAATAACCCCCCACACTATCTCCTTTTTCATTCTCTCCCAGAAGCTGGGAAACATATTTGACCTGAATACCGACTGTAAACTTATCGGTGAATTCTCTGGCATAAGCAACGCCCGCGCAAAACGCAGACACATCTAAAAGCCCCGTATTCTCATAGCCCGCTCCGCCTTCAGTAACTATAGTGCCATAAAAATCACCATAATCGGGAGCTATAAGGCTAAAACCGAAACTTCCCCATATATCAGCGTTATAAACCGCGGCCAAATAAAGATAATTAATATCGGCTATCCACTGCGTTCCACCAGCAGATAAATCAAAATTACCCTCTATTTCTGCTATACCTGAAGGATTATAAAAGAGAGCGGTGGCGTCCTGCCCTAATACAGTAAAAGCTTCTCCCATTCCGCAAGCACGAGCTCCGGCACCCACATCTAAAAATCCGCATCCTGTCTGGGCAACCTTATCATCTGCATACGCATTAAACGAAAGAACAAATATTAATAGAGATATAAAAACAATAAATTTCTTCATCTTTCCTCCCCCTTATCTCACTATTACGAACTTGCGAGAAACGCTTTGGCCATCAGGAGTCCTTATATGCGCAATATAAATACCGCTCACAGGCTGCTGATCGGAATCCGTAAGAAGAAATTGACCACGAGCTTCCCATACTTCCGTTCCGCTTCCGTTAGTATGATTGATGGTTGTAACCAGATTTCCCGATTCTGTCAATATAGTAATTGTGCATTCGGGAGGTAACTCTACAAAGGATAGTTTTAGTCCATATCCTTCACTGTACCTCGAACGTCCCGAAGCGTTAATATTTAAAGGATTTGGTACGACTCTTACCATCTCGAGACTGTCACCCGGAAAACTTTGTAAATTTGCCGCTAATTTAGTCATTGTCAAATATCTTCCGCTTTCAACTCCTGCGGGGCTAACGGCTGTAACCGAGTAATAATAATCAACAGCCGGAGTGACCTCCGTATCCTCATAAGAATCTGCATCCCCGTCAACAGAATCGATCAATTGCCAGTCACCTGTAATTATTTCTCCTTGCTTCTCATACACAATGTCGCCCAAAGCCCTGTAGATTTTAAACTTTGCAAGATTTGTAGGTTCATAAACAGGGTCATAACTCCATGTCAGCCTTATCATATCAGGCCCTGAAGTAACCTCAAAAATGGAAGGAGGTGCAGGAGAAGCAGGTATCTCATAATTCAAATTAAAGTTTCTCTGCGCATTCATACCGTTGTTGAAAAGAGAATCCCTCCCGGTGGCCACCAACAGGTCTTTCGCTATGTCATTAACCGTAGGTGCAGGAGATAAACCTCCGATATCATAATATACATCGAATATCGGATCTCTCCTCCTCAATTCTTCTACCATTTGAGCCGAATCCAGTCCCGCCAGCCAGCTGTAAGAAGCAGAATTATCATTTTCCCAGGCTTCTCCTGCAAGGTATGAAGACTTCCTGCTTATGGCACCACCTACATAGGCAAAGACATATCTCAGAGTATCCCCGAATCCCATCTGGTAAGGCCCTATAGAACAATGACACTCCTGGTCCCACCTTCTATAGTCGACGACCTCAGGAATATCTGTCATATAGGCCCATCCCCTGGACGGGTCCAATTCTCCCCATCTATCCAGAGGTTGTTCATAATAAGTAGGCGCGCCGCTGGCGGTAGTATCGTAAACATCATAAACACTATCCATAGGATAAGCATCTTGAAAATACTGCATAGACGAGTCAATACCAAATACTCCCTTAATCATAACTTCATAAGCATCAACGAATTCCTGGGCTGTCATTGTGTTAAAATCAGCCAATACTCCATTGTGCAATAACATCCAACTGGGTTCCGCCAAAAGACTCGTATGCATTGACGGCTGAGCAGGGTCATTGCTCTCGGCAATATCGGAAATGGGATAGTTCTGCGGAACATCAACACTTTTAGGGGCAAACAAAACCATCGAGCCCCCAAAACGGGCTCCGGTCAGAATATTCCAAATACCAGCATCGACTTTAAAACCATAACTATCTCTCGACGTACTAGTACCCGCTCTAAGAGGAGTAACATAATCAATCCGAAGAGAATCATCATCTTGAGGATAGGAAAGTCTCGTGTCGTGGTTTTCTGTTGTTCCTGCATAGGTAGGCATTACTTTGTTGTCCCCTGTACCGTTTATCATAGCCTCGGTAATCCTGGCAATATAAACGTCATTCAATGTCTGCCCGGGAAGTTCGATTTCATCATCCGAATCTACATTACCCGTATTTACAAATGTCAAATCCCATATAACATAATCATCATGGTCGGGCTGGCTCCAGGCTAAAACTCTCTGTTTAACATCTAAGCCCATGCTCAACCTGACATTGGACTCGACCATTATATCGGCAGTCCCCCACATTTTCTCGGGCGCCACCTCATCTCCAAACGTAGGAAACGGATCTTCACAATGTACTTCATCCACAATTATCTGCGGAAGAGGATATCTCATATACCTCCGTATTGAAAAACCGTCTTCATCCGGAACAGCAAATTGATAAATATCAAGATTACGTAAACGAGCGCAATGTCCTGTAACCATAGCATCCCACACTTGTCCGGTTGTATCCACCCAGTTTCGAGCACCGAAGAGTAATCCGGCTTCCGCAATAAGCTGTATCGGAGAACTGCTATTCTCATCAGACTTGGAAACGTAACTGCCTCTAAAGTACCTAATCATACCCCGATCATAAATGTCAGCGCTATGACAGCCGTGGTCATATACCCTGGCTTCAACTTTTCCCACTTTGACCATTTTAAGAAGCTGGGCATTAACATCGCCCGCCAGGAAAAAAGCCAGCAGAAAAATCAGTATTAATAACTTCCTCTGTTTCATTTTCAATAACCTCCTTTTCCTCAAAAAGAGAACCTTATCCCAAACTGCACATATCTGGGGTCAAGGTAATATAGATATTCTCTGTTTGGATTATTTATATGCGGTTTATCTTCACTTCGCAAATCTCCAATGTGATCCGGTTCAACTTCGAGTTCTTCAGGACCGGATACATCATCATCCCCCACAAAAGGTTCCTTATCATAGATCTCGAGATGAAGGGATTTAAAATATTCATCACGGTCTATATCATTCTCCGGCTCGAAACCCTGAGAATTCAGAGTCCCCCAGTCAAAAAGATTGTGCACTTCCATAAACAGATTAGCTGTCACACCGGCGATTGTAAGATTCTTATTTATACTCATATCCATAATACGAGTATCCGGCCACTGGACATTGTTTTGCAACACATCACCCCAGAGCTCTTGATCCTTACCGGCATCAAACGTGTCATAGTAACCCGCTCTCCATTGATACAAGAATGAAAGATTATAACCTCCTAAAAATGCTCCCCAATCCTGAGGTGCTTTCAATGTAATCAGAGCCCTGAAAACCGGTTGCGGAATGGGTTTATCCTCCTCGGGGTCTACCTCTGTTTGATTTGACTCTAGCCTCGGTTCCTCATAATGCTGCGTTATCCCTATTCTTCCAGATGTACGCACTATGTAATCATAATTTATCCACCCGGTAAAAAACCTTCCATGGTCTTTCCTGAACTCAAATTCAAAACCTCTTGTATCACCATAACCGGTATTTTCGAGCGTCGTATAATTAACATATCCATCCATATTTTCATACCCAACCTCACCAATCTCATTATCTATATCCTTATAGTAGCCCGAAATCCTTGCCATATAAGTGCTGGCTATACTGCTTTCAAGACCCACCTCATAAGAAATTGTCCTTTCCATCTCAAGACGCGGATTCCCCAGGAAATGAATTTTATCACCATCTCTACCCCAGTCAATTTTATACCTATCATTGCTGGCTGGCAGAGAGTAAAAATGTCCGTAATTGAAGAACAACTTGCTTTTTTCCAATACCGGGAATGAAATTCCAAGTCGAGGACTTATCTGAAAGTTAGGAGCCACGTCTTCCACAGGACCCTGCGTTAACAAAGATTCTTTCAAAAAAGAGGAATAAAACATCGAATATAAATCATCATTGGTCTCCCTTCTTGGCCACGCGGTATTCGGGTCCGCGTAATCGAACCTCAAACCGAAATTGGCAAACATTCCTTCGAATTCAACCTTATCTTGAATATAAGCGCCCGCGAGGATTGGATACGCATCATAGTTAACATAATAACAATCCACAGTATAATCCTCGGTTGGGTCTACACCGGGTTCCGGCCAGAACCATCCCTCATTGGTAATATAATATTCATGCAGTTTATCATATTGAAACGAAAGACCGGCTTTTATAAGATTGTACTTAT
>Ga0307438_1002307_pt1 | contig 11225 bp, 12 predicted proteins | sample SalMarWE160110MG_FD_202144 | JGI IMG/M metagenome (GOLD analysis project Ga0307438, IMG submission 202144) | Salt marsh sediment microbial communities from the Plum Island Ecosystem LTER, Massachusetts, United States - WE1603-110 | ecosystem: Environmental > Aquatic > Marine > Intertidal zone >...
CCATCACCTACATCAACTCGGCGGCCAGCCTCAAGGCCTTCTGCGGCCGCCACGACGGCATCGTCTGCACCTCCTCCAACGCCCGCATGGTGACCAAGTGGGCCCTCCAGCGGGCCGAGCGGGTCATCTTCTTCCCCGACCAGCACCTGGGCCGCGCCACCGCCGTCAAGCTGGGCATCCCCCTGGAGCAGACGGCGGTCTGGGACTACACCCTGCCAGCGGGTAGCCTGGGCGGCAACACCCTCGAGGAGCTACAGCGAGCCAGGGTCATACTCTGGAAGGGACACTGCGCTGTGCACCAGCGCTTCACGGTGGAGCAGATACGAGCAGCCCGCCGGAAGCACCCCGACATTCAGGTGATCGTTCACCCCGAGTGTCCCCTGGAGGTGGTACAAGCGGCCGACGGCAACGGCTCGACGGAGTTCATCGCCCGCACCATCGCCGAAGCGCCCGCGGGGAGCAAGTGGGCGGTGGGCACGGACGTGAACATGGTGTCCCGCCTGGCCCGCGAGAACCCCGACAAGCTGGTGCTCTGCCTGGACCCGGTGGTCTGCCCCTGCCCCACCATGCACAGTATCCACCCAGCCTATCTGTGCTGGGTGCTGGAGAAGCTGGTGGAGGGCCAGGTCGTCAACCGGGTGCAGGTGGACGCAGAGACGGCCCGCCACGCCAAGATCGCCCTCGACCGCATGCTCGCGGCGGTGTAGCTCGCGGCCGCCACCTGCCCTACGGGCTGTTCGGCGTGGGAACTGCAGGAGACGGCGTCACGTTAGGGCAGGGGATCGGCGTTCCACTTCGGAAGCACTCCGTAGTCGTCTCCCTAGTCGTCTCCGTAGTCGTCTCCGTGGCGTGCTCGCTAGGCATGATCGACCACGGTTGAGGCGGACACTCGATCTGGTCTGGCGGCCCCAGGGGCTCCTCCGGCGAGGAGGGCTTGTCGCCGTTCAGCCGAACCAGGTTCTGGACTGCCTCATCAAGGAGACCTTCCTCGGTCGTGTTGATGGATATGCTGACGTTGGTCGTCCACACCTGCATCTGCGACCTACCCATCCTGTGCACTAACGCCCCGCGGATCTCTTCCGGGGGCTCTGTCCTCGCCGGGCCCAAGACGACCTCTGGCGGGACTTCGCAGTAGGGCCTGACGGCTATGGTGAGAGGCACGGGGCAACTTGACCGCCCTGGAGCGATCGTGCAATTCCCGTAGATGAACCCCACCTCGTGCCAGGGGTGGTTGTAGGGCTTTCCCGGAAAGCCTCCCGGGTAGTCCATCCTCGCCACCCTTTCCAGAGGTAGGCCCTGGAAGCTCTCGCCCAGCCAGTAGACGGGGAACTCCTTGAATTCTCGTATATCGTCGACCGTCGTCACCCCAGAACCGACGGTAACCGAGGTCGTGCCGTCTCCCCGTCCGACGACAGCCCACACTCCACCGCCCAGCAGTAGGGCCAGGAGGCCGAGTCCGATCACCACACACGCCGCCCGTTTCATGTTCATGTCTGACCTCCTTTCGGGCTGACCCGCCCGCTGGGATGTAGGAGCGTCATGAGCCACTCCTGCAGCCCGGGCCAGAGCACAATGGGCGAGCGTAAGCTCAATATGTGTATACCACACCATCGCACGAAAAGGAAGCCCAGACGGACTTTACCTCCACTGCCTTTAATGCGGCCTACCAAGCAATCCCCTAGCGCCCCGGTTCCCCCAACATGCCGCCACGTGGCGGCCGCTGCCCGCTACCGGCCGAGCCTCCTCACCCAGTTTGCCCCCTCCGTTGCCGCCGCCTACAATAGACGTGGCGGCACGTAAGATGTCCCTACGGTGTATCATCTCCCGCGGACAGATTCGGCGGCGCGTCAAGGAGCTGGCGGCCCAGATCAGGGCCGACTACTCCGGCCAGCGCCCCGTGTTCGTCTGCGTGCTCAAGGGGGCCTTCGTCTTCCTGGCCGACCTGGTGCGTCAGGTGGGGACGCCCCTGGAGGTGGATTTCATAGCGGCATCGAGCTACGGCATGGGCAAGACCAGCAAGGGCCACATATCCGTCCTCAAGGACGTCACCACCGACATCGCCGGCCGCCACGTCATCCTGGTGGACGATATCATCGACAGCGGCCTCACCCTCCAGCACCTCCGCGACCATCTCGCCAGCCGCGGCCCGGCCAGCCTGCGGGTGTGCGCCCTCCTGGCCCGCGAGCGGGTGCTGGCAGCCGGCACGGTCATCGAGTACCTGGGCTTTCCCGTGCCCGAGGGCTTCGTGGTCGGCTACGGCATCGACTACGCCGAGCAGCATCGCGAGCTACCGGACATCTACGTGATAGAGAATGAGTAGCGCAAGCGTGGAGCAAGTCATCGCCGTCGCTCGCGGGGACGCCCCCGGCGACCTGCTGCTGGCCAACGCCCGCATCGTCAACGTCTTCACCTCGGAGATCGAGGAGGGCGATGTCGTCCTCTCGGAGGGTAAGATCGCCGGCATCTCCGCCAAAGGCGGATCCGCCTCTGGCGGAGGCCCTGGCTACCGCGCGCGAGAGGTGGTGGACCTTCGCGGCGCCTACCTTCTGCCTGGCTTCATCAACGGCCACACCCACATCGAGAGCTCCATGCTCAGCATCGGCCAGTACGCGCGGGCGGTCGTGGCTCGCGGCACCACCTCCGTCGTCACCGACCTGCACGAGCTGGCCAACGTGGCCGGCCTGTGGGCCCTGCGCCGCCTGCTCAGAGACGCGGCTCGCCTGCCCCTGGATGTCTTCCTGATGGCGCCCTCCTGTGTGCCCGCCACGGATCTGGAGACGGCCGGCGCCTCCGTCGATGCGAAGGCCATCGCCACCGTCCTGCGCTGGCAGAACACCCTGGGCCTGGGCGAGGTGATGAACTTCCCCGGCGTCGTATCCGGCGACCCCCACTGCCTGGACAAGGTCCGCGCTGCCAGAGGCAGACCCATCGACGGCCACGCCCCCGGCCTCATGGGCAAGGGCCTCAACGCCTATCTGGCCGCCGGCCCTCGCTCCGACCACGAGTCGACCAGCCTGGAGGAGGGCCGCGACAAGCTGCGGCGGGGCATGCACTTGATGATCCGCGAGGGCACCAGCGAGAAGAACCTGGAGGAGCTCCTGCCCCTGGTGACCGACGATACCTACCCCCGCTGCCTGCTGGTGGTCGACGACCGCTCCTGCAAGGACCTCCTCCACGACGGCGACATCGACGCCGTGGTGCGCAAGGCGGTCCGCCTCGGCCTCAGTCCGATACGGGCCATCCAGCTAGCCACGATCAATCCCGCCACCTACTTCGGCCTGAGCGACCGCGGGGCCATCGCCCCCGGATTCGCGGCTAACCTCATCGTGGCCGACGACCTGTCGGACCTCCAGCCGCGGCAGGTATACTACGGCGGCCGCCTGGTGGCCAGCGACGGACGCGCCCTCTTCTCCGCTGCCCTTCGCCTCTCCCGACGGCTCATGCACACCTTCAACATCGCCCCCTTCAGCGAGGATGCCTTCGCCCTCAGGACGTCCGAGCGCCGCCTGCCGGTCATCGGGCTCGTCCCCGGGCAGATCATCACCAGAAAGCTGATGGAAGAGGTAAGAGTGGAGAACGGCCGCGTGGTCGCCGACAGCGAGCGTGATATCCTGAAGCTAGCGGTGGTGGAGCGCCACCGGGCAACGGGCAACATCGGGCTGGGGCTGGTGAGAGGCTTCGGCCTCAAGCGAGGGGCCCTTGCTTCCTCCGTCGCCCACGATTCGCACAATGTGATCGTGGTGGGCACCAACGATCGCGACATGTATGCCGCCGTGCGTGAGGTCGAGCGGATGCAGGGCGGCCTGACGGCCATCGCCGAAGGGCGAGCGCTGGCTTCCCTGGCGCTGCCCCTGGCCGGCCTCATGTCGCCGGAGCCGCTGGAGACAGTGGCGGCCCAACTGGAGGCAGTGGAAGAGGCCGCCGCCTCGCTGGGGGCTAGCGTGCCCGCTCCCTTCGCCGTTCTCTCCTTCCTGGCCCTGCCGGTCATCCCCGAACTCAAGCTCACCGATAAGGGCCTGGTGGATGTGGAAAAAGCCTCCTTAGTGAATCTCAGAAGGGTTAAGTCATGAGCACTCCTGCACGGCACTTCGACTACATCATCGTTGGCTCCGGCATCGCCGGTCTCTATGCCGCCCTCAAGGCCCGCGAGCACGGCAGCGTCCTGGTGCTGACCAAGAGCTCCATCGACGAGTGCAACACTCGCTATGCCCAGGGAGGCATCGCCGCCCCCATCGGCGAGGGCGATTCGCCTCAACTCCACCTGGAAGACACCCTCCGTGCTGGCGCCGGCCTGGTGGACAATGAGGCCGCCCGCATCCTCACCGAAGAGGCCGCTGACCGCATCGCCGACCTGGTGAGCTTCGGCGTCCCCTTCGACACCCTGGACGGGGAGATAACCATGGGCCGAGAGGGAGCCCACAGCCTGCCCCGCATCCTCCATGCTGGCGGCGACGCCACCGGCGCCCACATCGAGCTCACCCTCACCAGCGTAGCCAGGCAGTCCCGCATCACCATCCTCGAGCACTGCCTGGCAGCCAGTCTGCGAGTGGCGAACGGTGCCATCGAAGGGGTTGAAGCGCTCGACTGCCGCACCAACACCCCACTCGACTTCTCTTGTCGCATTCTCATCCTGGCCACCGGCGGCGCCGGCCAGCTATACAAGATCAGTACCAACCCTACGGTGACCACCGGCGACGGCATCGCCCTGGCCTACCGGGCGGGCGCCGAGGTGACGGACCTGGAGTTCTTTCAGTTCCATCCCACCGCCCTGCGGATGCCCGGCGTCCAGCCCTTCCTTATCTCCGAGGCGGTGCGAGGAGAAGGGGGATTCCTCCGCGATGCTCAAGGGCGAACCTTCATGGCCAAATACGATCCGGCGGCCGAGCTCGCCCCGCGCGACGTAGTAGCACGAGCCATCTTGACGGAGATGACCAAGGCCGGCACCGACCACGTCTACCTGGATGTAACCCACCTGCCGTCGTCCAGGGTGACATCTCGCTTCCCCCAGATCTACCGCTTCTGCCTCGACCACGGTGTCGACATCACCACCGACCGCATCCCCGTATCGCCGGCCGCCCACTACACGATGGGCGGGGTGCGCACCAACATCTGGGGCGAGACCAACATCCGCGGCCTATACGCCTGCGGCGAGGCCGCCTGCACCGGTGTTCACGGAGCCAACCGCCTGGCCAGCAACTCCCTCCTGGAGACCATCGTCTTCGCCAAGCGAGTGATCCAGCGAAGCCTTCTCAAGGAACTCAAAGTGAACGAGGCCAGCGCTGAGGCCGTCTCTCTCAGCCAGCCCAAGCCAGCCGAGGTCCCTCCCCTGGACCTGGGCGCGCTGCAATCGCTCATGTGGGACAAGGTGGGCATCGTCCGCGATGGCCGTTCACTGGCCGAGGCCAAGGCCGTCATCTCTGCCTGGCAGGCCTCCTTCGGCGAACCCACCGATCGCCCTTCGCACGAGCTGGCCAACCTGCTTCTCTGCGCCCGCCTGGTGACAGAGGGAGCGCTTATGCGTGAGGAGAGTCGGGGGGCGCATTACCGCTCCGACTTCCCCGAGCGGTCCCAAGCGTGGCACCACCACATCCTCTTTCGTCGCCATGGCTAAGGAACCCATCCCCAAGCTCCCCCAGACCCACCTGCGCCGCCTGGCCAAGACCGCCCTCGAAGAGGACAAGGCCGGGCAGGACGTGACCACCGCTGCCCTGGTGCCGCCGGAACAAGAGGGCAGAGGCATCATCATCGCCAGAGAAGAAGGAGTGCTGGCCGGCCTGCCTATGGCCGAAGCGGTGTTCAAGGCGGTCGACCCCTCACTGCAATGGCAGCCGCTGGCGGCCGAAGGAAGCCGCCTGTCGCCAGGGCAGGAGATAGCTCGCATCGAGGGCCCCCTGGCCGCCATCCTGCGGGGCGAGCGGGTAGCTCTCAACTACCTGACCCATCTCTCGGGCGTGGCCACCGCCACCGCCAGCCTGGTGGCGGCCACCGCCGGTCTGCCTGTGGGCATCCGCGATACCCGCAAGACCACCCCCGGCCTGCGCACGCTGGAGAAGTACGCCGTTCGGGCGGGCGGCGGCCAGAGCCACCGTCTCACCCTGGCCGACGCCATCCTCATCAAGGACAACCACCTGGCCGCCCTACGCGCCCGCGGCCTGGGCATCGCCGAGGCCCTGCGCCTGGCCCGCCAGGAAGCGCCAGCAGGGATGAGGGTGCAGATCGAAGTCACCACCGTCGATGAAGCGCGCCAGGCCCTGGAGGCAGGCGCAAGAGAGCTCCTGCTGGACAACATGCCCTCCGAAGACATGCGACGGGTGGTGGAGATGGCGCGGGGACGAGCGCTCCTCGAGGCCTCGGGTAGGATAAGCCTCGAGAACGTGCGACGGGTGGCGGAGACGGGCGTCGACTACATCTCCGTGGGGGCCATCACCCACTCGGCCAGAGCCCTGGACATGAGCCTGCAGGTGGCGGCATCATAACCGCTGTTCTCTACGCCCCTCATCATAGGGCTCCCGCTCATGGTGAGCCCCGTCGAACCATGAGCGGGTCTACGCTCGCCCTTCGACAGGCTCAGGACGAGCGGGTTTAGAGCGCCCTACGAGTAGCCTGGCCGCTGCCGAACCTAATTAACCGCTGGCCGACACCGCCAGTCACCGGCCTCACTCGTAGATCACCACCCGCGTGTCGATGCCGGCGAAGTCCCAGAAGAACTTGGCGTCGCTGTAGCCCAGGCCTACGCAGCCGTGGCTGGAGGGAATGTTGCCGAAGTAGCTTTGAGGACGCCAGTAGTTATAGTGCAGCGTAATGCCGCTGAAGACGTACTGGGTGTACAGGACATTGTCTACATACCAGCCATCGGGCGAGTCTATAGGGATGCCAAGAGCGACGGAGTCCATAGTCTCATTTTCGACCCGCTGATAGATGCGGAAGTCGCCGGTGGGCGTCTCCCAGCCAGGCATACCCGTCGTTACCAGGGCGACCCGCACCGGTTGAGCGCCGACGAAGGCCATCGCCCGCTGAGTGGTCAGGTTGACGGCGATCCAGCGCTCGTCCTCGCCAAAGTCGACGCCCGCGGGCGGGGTAGCCGTTGCCAGCTCCAGCGCCCCGAGTTCCTCCAACGTGGGCGTCGGGGGTTCGGGCTCCGGCGCCGCCTCCGCCGCCCTCTCCGCCAGCAGCCGCAGGAAGGGCTGCAGATAGAGGTCTGACCCTTCGAGCGCCGCCGCAGGCTTCGGCGCCACCCAAGACACGCTCATGCCAGCCGCTGAATCCGCCGAGGTATCGTCGCCCCCGGTGACAAGCCTCTCCAGCCGGAGCGACCCCAGGCCTACCAGAGCCAGAAGCTCCAGCACCAGAAGGCTCAGAAGGAAAAGGCGCGAAAGCTTGAAAGAAGTCAACTCAAGGCCAGTATATGCCTGGAGGAAAACACCCGTCTAGCCTCTTCGTGGACGCTCTAACTCCTCGCTGTCGAGAAGGATGGTCACCGGCCCCTGATTGTGGATCTCCACCAGCATTCGGGCCCCAAAGCGGCCCATCCCCACCTCGACGTCTGTCTCCCGCAGAGCCGCCGCAAACGCCTCCACCAGGGGTTCAGCCTCCTCCGGCGGCGCCGCCCCGGTGAAGCTGGGCCGCCTTCCCTTGCGGGTGTCAGCCAAAAGGGTGAACTGGCTCACCACCAGGGCCTCGCCCCCCACATCTAAGAGGGATAAATTGAAACGGCCGTCGGCATCGGAGAAGATGCGCAGTTCGGCCGTCTTTCTGGCTAGCTTGTAGGCATCCTCGGTGGTATCCCCCGCAGCCACCCCCAGCAGCACCACCAACCCCTGCCCTATCTCCGCCAGCCGCTCCCCGGCCACTGTCACCGAGGCATGGCTGACCCGCTGGATGACCGCTCGCACCGCCGCCTACTTCTTGGCGGAGACCTCTGATGTCCCTTCAGGCGGCGGCTTCTCCTCCTTGGCCTCCTTCTCAGCGGATTCCCACTCGTGATTCTTGCGGTTATCGGTAACGTAGAAGCCGGGCCCCTTGAACACAATGCCGGGCACGTGGATAAGCCGTCGCGCCAGCCCGCCGCACACGGGGCATGTCTGCTCCACCGGGGCGTCGAATCCTTCCCTCTTCTCGTATTGATGTTGGCACTCGCCGCACTGGTACTCGTAGATGGGCAAGGCAAACCTCCTGTTGACGCGGGATTCCAAGTAAAATGCTACAGGAACGACGCCTTTGGAGCAAGAAGCGGGCGTCTGCGGGGAAACGGCGAGGACATGTCCCCATATCGCCCTCCTTGACCCTCCTGAGAGGCTGTGATAGTATCGCCAGCGCGAGCCGGTTTGGGGAAGCGGGAGGGTTTCGACCCTCCCTTTTTCGCAGAGAATAGGCGATGATGGTTCCGATGGCCGGGCAGGAGGGACTCCAGGCAACCCTGGCCAAGACCAACCTGCGAGCGCTGATTCAGGCGGCGAGAGGGAGCGGCTTTTCTCCATGAGTGAGAGCCCGATCCTGGCGCAAGAGGAGCTCAGTCGGGCTGCCCTCGGGCGCGATGCCGCCGTGGCCATCGGTGTCTTCGATGGCGTGCATCGAGGCCATCGCTATCTCATCGGCCGGCTGGTGGAGCGAGGGCGTCAGGAGGGCCTGGCCACCATGGTGGTCACCTTTCATCCCCATCCTCGCCTGGTGGTTCAGCCTCAGACCGCACTCACCTACCTTTGCGGCTTGGAGGAGCGCATCGAGCTTCTGCGAGAGCTGGAAGTGGACAGCGTGGCCATCCTCTCCTTTACCTCCGAGCTGGCTCAGCTCTCCGCCCGCGAGTTCGTATCGCTGCTGGTGGAGGAGCTGCGGATGAAGTTGCTGGTGGTGGGGAACGATTTCGCCCTGGGGCGTGGCCGCGAGGCGGACGCCCAGGGCCTCGAGGTCATAGGTCGAGAGATGGGCTTCGCCGTGGAGGAGGTAACACTCCTGACAGTCAGCGACGAGAAGGTAGGCTCCTCCGCCACACGCCTGGCCCTGGCTCGAGGCAACATGGAGACGGTAACCAGCCTGCTGGGCCGTCCCTTCTCCCTGCGAGGGCCCATCGTTCGGGGCGCCGAGCGAGGCAAGTCGCTCGGCTTCCCCACCGCCAACATCGCCCTCGGCCTCGACCGAGCCCTGCCCGCCTTCGGCGTCTACGTCACCCGCGCCTACCTGGGCGAAGGCGCCTACCCCGCCGTGACCAACATCGGCCTGCGCCCCACCTTCTCCGCCAAAGGCGGAGGCGAGGACAAGACGACCGTCGAGACCTACATCCTGGACTTCGAGGGTGAGCTGCGCGGCCAGGAGCTGCGCATCGAGCTCTTGCACCGCCTGCGGGGGGAGATGCGCTTTCCTGATGCCGACGCTCTCAAGGAGCAGATCGAGAAGGACATCGCCGCCGCCAGGACCTATCTGTCATGAGCAAGGCTACTGTCAGGGTTCCCAAAGACGACGAACTGCGCTGGATCCTCCGCCGCGCCGTGGCGGAGACCATCCCCGAGGACGAGTTCGTGGAGGCCCTTAGCTCCGGCCGCTGCCTTCGCCTGAAGATGGGCTTTGACCCCAGCGCCTCCGACCTCACCCTGGGGCACGCCGTGGGGCTGCGCAAGCTGCGCCAACTCCAGGAGTTCGGCCATCAGGTGGTGGTCATCGTCGGCGACTGGACGGCCCGCATCGGCGACCCCAGCGGCCAGTCGCAGACGCGCCCCATGCTCACCGCCGAGGAGGTCAAAGCCAACGCCGAGACCTACCTGCGCCAGTTCTTCATGGTGGTGGACAGGGAACGCACCGAGATCCGCCGGCAGAGCGAGTGGTACGATAAGTTCGACCTAGAGACAGTGGTGCGCCTGGCCGCTCGCTTTACCGTGGCCCAGATGCTCCAGCGGCAGGAGTACTCTGAGCGGTTCGCCGCTCACAAGCCGATCGGCCTCCACGAGTTCCTCTACCCCCTGCTCCAGGCATACGACTCAGTGGCCATCGAGGCCGACGTGGAGTTCGGCGGCACTGATCAGAAGTTCAACCTGCTGGTGGCCCGCGACCTCCAGGCGATGATGGGCCAGCGGCCGCAGCAGTGCTTCCTCGTTCCCCTGCTGGTGGGCACCGACGGCAAGATGAAGATGAGCAAAAGCCTGGGCAACTACATCGCCCTGGAGGACCCGCCCCAGGAGATGTACGGCAAGGTCATGTCCTTGCCCGACGACGTGATGATGGACTACTACGAACTGGTGACCGATGTGCCCGACAAGGAGGTGGCGGAGATAGGGGAGGCCCTGCGCACACGCGCCCAAAACCCGATGGAGCTGAAGATGCGCCTGGCGCGGGAGATAGTCGAGCAGTTCCATGGCGACGAGGCGGCCCAGGCGGCGGAGGAGCACTTCACGCGCGTGTTCCGGGAGCGGGAGCTGCCGGAGGAGGTCGCGATCGAGGTACCGTTTCGGTTCCGAGGTGAGAGCCAAGCCGAAGCAGGAATCGATCTGCTGGTAATGCAACACTGCGGCTTGTCGCGCAGCGAGGTGAGGCGGCTGCTCCGCCAGGGGGCTATCGATGTAGATGGGAATCGTCTCGCTGATACCAATGCTTGGGTCAAGCCGGGCTCAGTGATCCGCGTGGGCAAGCGGCGCTTCCTGCGCATCGTGGACGCCGACAAGCAACCATAGCTGTAGCTGCAGGGCTTCAGCCCTGCCCACCGTCATTCTGAGCGAAGCGAAGAATCTGAGACCCTTCGCTGCGCTCAGGGTGACCGGCTGAAGACCTTGGAATGCAAGGGAGGAACTCATGGCCAAGGCCACCGTTCTCGTCTTCACCAACTGCGCAGACCCCACGCGGGAGAAAGAGTTCAACGAGTGGTACGACAACACCCACGTGCCAGACGTCCTGGAGACGCCAGGCTTCGTGGGCTGCACCCGCTACGAGATGATAGGCGACCCCGGCCCGGGGCAGGGGAAGTTCCTGGCCGTCTACGAGGTCGAGAGCGATGACCTGCCATCGACTATGGCTGGCCTCCAGCAAAGGGTGGCCGAGTTGGCCGCTCAGGGGCGGATAATCGACTGCATCCGCATGGTCTCATTCACGTCCTGGCGGGAGATCAGTCGGCGCTAGGCGGGGCTTGCGGACTGTCTGACGCCGCGCACTGGAGGTGCGGTTGTGGAGGAGATACCGGCGGTCCGGCCCCGGCCCACGGGGCTCATGCGCGTGCTGGTGCGGATGCCTGTGCTTCTGTACCG
>Ga0307438_1002309_pt1 | contig 11221 bp, 8 predicted proteins | sample SalMarWE160110MG_FD_202144 | JGI IMG/M metagenome (GOLD analysis project Ga0307438, IMG submission 202144) | Salt marsh sediment microbial communities from the Plum Island Ecosystem LTER, Massachusetts, United States - WE1603-110 | ecosystem: Environmental > Aquatic > Marine > Intertidal zone >...
CAGGCGATTGCGTGAAATGAGTATTGATTTATCAGCTATACGTTGCTGCATTTTGGAAACCTAAATGGCGTTGTAGTACTAAGAAGACTATTGAAACTGAAATAAAAACGATTAATGAGAAGAAAAAGTATGTTGTCAAAAGAATAGAATTTCCTTCTGCACTAAATGTCTTTGGAACGGCGAATATAAAAATTGACTATTACGTGCAGAGAAAGCATGGAAAATTTCCCACCATACTTATATTGCCAATATCTGGTGGGATAGATTTTTCTGTTAGAAGTTTTGCCAGCCATTTTGCGTCAAGCGGATTTAATTGTGCTATTGTCCATAATAGGAAGGCCGATCTGGAGGATGCCGAGTCTGGAGAAGATGTTGAAGATTACTTCAGACAAACAGTTTTGGATAACAGGCAAGTACTGGACTATTTAGTCACAAGAGAAGAAGTTGACGAGGATAGGCTTGGTTGCCTAGGCCTAAGTCTTGGAGGCATAAAGGCCAGCTTAATATCAGGAGTAGATGAAAGAGTGAAGTGCGTTGTCTTGGGTCTTGCTGGCGGCAGTATTGCAGACATTATTCTTCTTTCCAAGGCGGAAGTTATCAAAGATTACAGCAAGGATTTCGTGGAAGACGGGGTCACCTTAGAAACTATACATACAGAATTGTCGGAGAAGGTAGAAACAGATCCCATCAAGTTGGCTGGATATATGGATGCAAGAAATGTATTAATGTATCTAGCGTTGTTTGATAGAGTTATTCCAAGAAAATGTGGTTACAAACTGTGGGAAGCCATTGGTAAACCAGAATTGGTTTGTCTTTTCGCAGGTCATTATAGTTCTTATCTGTATTTACCTTACGTCGAAATGGAGACTTTAAGTTTTTTTAAAAAGAAATTTGGCCTGAAGTAGGTGCTAATGATTAATGGCAACCTTGTAGTAAGTCTTGTAATAACCGGTTAACAGTCAAAATCATTGCTGTTGATGACAGCCGTGGCGGGGCACAGCTAAGGTGGGTGGAAAAAGCTTCGGTATTCACACCTAATATGAAAGTTTTAGCTGGAGCGAGATTGTCGGCTTGAAGGGGCGCCGAAGGCGTGGCGGGTTAACCACAAATCTTTGGACTTGTAGGCCATATTTTGGTAGCATGAACAAATAAGGGAACCTCCCAGTGTTGTAAAAGGTTGAACTCGCACGGAAATCTTGAGTTGAGAATTATACCAGACAATTAACTCATAGGGAAATGTCGGGTAGGATGTCACCCATCACATTATTCTGAGTAAACACGACAGAAAGAGAAGATGATATTCTGGACAGAGGTAGCTAGAATTGAAAGGAAAGCATATGGCCGGTCAAGATGGAATTTCCCGAGAAAGTATCAAGTCCGTACCCCAAGTATATTTCGATATTGTCGCACGGCTCATACCAGGAATAGCAATAATAGGGTCAATTTTAGTTGTCATTGCTGGCCCAGAGAGCTCCTGGAGCAACCTGCAATCTTGGTTGGGCGAATCGTCAGGATTTTCCATCACTACAATGACTGCATTGATTCTCCTGCTTTCGTATATCTTTGCGATCCTTCTTTGGTGCGCCTGGTCTTCGCTTGCGGCGGTAATTTGCGGAGAAAAGTACTGGGATAGTGAACCCTTCCGCTGGAAGTATGAGAACATCAAGTACAAAAACGCTGTTGCAGGAGATAGAGTTACGAAGCTTAATGCCCAAGTCCATATGGGCGAAACTCTAGCTGCCGGATTTATTCTTTGTTCTCTGATTGGCTTCGGGGTATATTTCTTCCATTCCAGCGACTTGCCACGCTTTGTCTCGTCGGTCCTTCTTTTTTTTGCGGCGCTTTCTAGCTGGAATGCAACAATTTATTTTGTTCGTCATATGAAAGCTACCGTGGATAATAATTTCAGCATACTCATGAGTCAAAAAGGTAGACTTTCGGAACGATTAGTTCTCCTATTTGACTTTGATGGCACTCTGGTGGAGCTTGACAAGTTAGAGGCGTATCAAAAGGTTGTTGATAATTACGGTCTGTACCCCCAGTCAGACCTGGTCAAGGCCCTGCATAAACTTGACAATGAGCTTTGTGCCAAGGGAGAGTACGATAGACGCAAGGTGTTCGAACAGTACGCAAACAAATTCAAAAGCGGCATAGATACAGGAAAACTTTGTCGACTATTTTGGAAAGCAGTCACTGACACACAAAACATAAAGCCGTGTTGCCTCGAGACTTTGGACATCCTTGAGAACGAAGATCACATTCTCGCTTGTGTTACCGACTCTGATGGCTTTGGGGGCAATAAGCTGGAGCGAATCCAAGCAACCGGCTTGGATCGTTATTTTGGCAAGAGGGTCTTCATTGGTGGAGACAAGGGTCGGCCTCGAAAGGGCTGCGCTGAGTATATGGAATGGGTCATTAGGGACCTGGCACTCGACTTCACGCGATGGGTGATGGTCGGGGACAAGACGGAAATTGACCTTGTGCCAGCAAGAGCGATAGGCATGGAAACAGTTCTTGTGAAGAATGACGAATATCCCGGCGTTTGGCAGCGGGAGGTCAAAAGCTTACATGAACTGCTCCCTATAATTCGGAGGCTGAAACCTACTGGTCAGACTACTACGTAACCCTGATAGAAGCCGTCGTGCCTGAGTAACCGCAGACTAAAAGAAGCGATGTTAGGAGCTGCTATAAGTGCGATAAATCGAAAAGATAATGTGTTCAAGGATTATTATGAAAGGATGGTACAAGATGGTGTAATGCTCAGCAACGCCCGTCATGCTGTAGCACGAAAGATGCTGACGGTGATGTGGGGCATGTGGAAAACTAACAGTCGGTTCGATCAGAAATTGCTCTGTCTATAACGACTCGAGTGGACCAACAGCACCGTCTTTGTGGAGGTAATACTTATGGCATCGAGGTTTTTACCCGGCTGGAGTTCTTGTTCAGCCAATGGACCTGTTGTATGCAGAGTCCCCTACCCATGAATGAACCCAACCGGATTGTTTGCTATGCCTCAATAATCTACATGGGCTGCTGTTATGGTAAGTCCCCTATAGGTGGTTGGCGACGTTAATACGATTGCTGCGAATATTTATCAGATTGTTGATGTCTTCTAAGATTATCGAGCAAAGATTGAGGTGTCGAAGAATTGGCTGTTCAAATACAGATGAATAAGAGTTGTTGGAGCATAATAGTAGTAGAACGGACTGTGAAGCGAAGGATGCCCTCGAAACAAAAAATTTAGGGCAAAAGGAAATTTTATTTCTTGACTTCGAGCTCTTCATAGGTGGCTGTTTTACATGCTGATTACCAGGCAGCAAAGACCGTTGTAAGAAATAGGGATGGGCAGTAAATCTCAAGAGACACCTGAAATGAAATCACCAAAGCCCCACGCGGAACCCTTGGGGCTGAGTTTGCACTAACCGTCTTCTGATGCATTCTCTCCGAATAGTACCGATTTTGGCCAATTGTCGCAAAGTATTTCCCACAGCCGTCCCTCACGAAGACCCGATGAAATATCCCAGAAGGTTTTCAGCATAACGATCTGCTTTCTCAATCTTTTACACCGAGCAGAAGGAACTGGGCAAAACATCTCAGCTGCTCCCCTGTCCAGTTGAAATTCGTACCATCGTTGAGCTCTGGCTTTTAGATGCTCTGCTTCATCGGGATATTCCACATGTCGTTCTTTGGGTGACCGATAGAGGTGGATCGCCTTGCCCCTGATATTTTTTCTATAGCTCGGAATGTACTCCCGCAACAGGCAGCATACTAGCAGTAGCGCATCCATCCCTATATCTTCCTTGTGAGTCCTGTCAGAGCGAAAAGTCGTACGATGGCCTATGCTCTCATGCAGACACCGAATAAGGGGTCTGCCTTCACGTAGTCCTTGCTCTATATAGTCCCTAACTTCTTTGTCATTGTATTTATATGTACCGTCTTCTTCATAACAAAGCGCATCCCTCACATACTTTTTGTAGATCCCAATTGCTTCTGACCAGATAGCGGGCATGTATGTAGCGATTTGGGGGTACATATTCTTAAACTCATCATAAAGATACTGACCTGCGGCAATCGCCTTGCTCCCTTCCCACAAACGTCGATATTCTGAAAACAATGGACCAAATTCTCTAACCATTATCTTGAATCGCTCTAAAACCGAATTAATGTCATCGTTTTTTCGAATCCAAGCCTTGCTCAAGCCTCGTGGTTTTCCCTTTGATGGTATTGCATCTGTTACTAGGAACAGCCGCATAAGTGTTTCCGTAAGACGAAGGATGGTCTCACTGTCATCCCGGCCAAAGCTGGTGGGACTCTCAGAATAGCTACATGAATGGTAGTACAAGAATCGTTCTTTGTCGGAGCCAAATATGAACAAGTGGGACATGAGAACTGCAAATACCTCTTTAACACGGCCTTCCGTAACAAGATCCGGGAAACGAAACTCTTTGATATAAGAGCCCGGCTTAATCCGAAGTGTATCATAGATTATATGGAATGATTCGTGTAAATAGTCAAAATAGCTCGGAAAATGCATAATATGAGGAACATCTGCATCAAAGTAGATGAGCTTAGCATCACTCTCTGTGCCAATATTGAGAGAATGGCATTTAATGCCAGGAACGAAACCAACACGCGTTAAACCGCCTACCGAATCTCTGTGAAGGTATTCGCCTCTGGACAGAGCATATTTGCGCAAGAGTCCCAGTCCACACTTAACTGGCGCGTCCACCGCATGCAATATTTGGTTCATACCACCACGAAAATCTATCGCCATGTCACGGATTGGTACTTCGGGATAAAATCTAAGTATTCGGTGCATAAGAGCATTCTGGATCGCATCAACCAGCATAGATAATGCTTCAGTTCTTTCTTGGTCAAGAAAAGCTGATGACTTGCCCTCAATACCTCTAACTTCATCACGTAGCACGGATGGTAGGTGCTTTGTCAACACGGCATGAAGAGTTGCGAAAGTATCATACAGGTCGAGAATCATATCAAATAGCCAAGGATCGGCTATAAGAGTAGCGAAGTCCTGAAACAGATACTCTATCGTCCGCCGTAGTGAGACTGGGATGCCATATGTTCGCGGAACTGCCATTAGGTCAAACAGATCTAGTTTCCCCGGCCTGGGGCCAAGTGTTTCTGTCTTACGATTCGACTTATCCCTGAGGTGACTTGAATAACAGAGTCTTTGCTGTATTTGTGGCAGGATATCAATAAGAGGAGGAAAATGATTCTTTCCTAATTTTCTGAAAATCAAATTTGTTTGGCCATCAGGACTATTCTCAAAAATCTTGGGCACAGGTATGACCATGGAAGTCAGAATATCGACAACATCCCTGCCATGTGTAGGCGTCACTTCTTCGAAGCCAAACATACGAAGGTTTCGTCTCACAAGTGAAATAACTGAAGCCAGTGCTAAGAGAGGAAAGCGGCATTCGTCTTTGGAGGATGCAAAGGGAAAAATAAGATCCCCAACGCCAATATGCAGTCGGTGATACTCAAACTTGTCCACATTTTGTCCAACTGCACCTTTGCTTTGATTTTCGGGAGTCATCAGAACCTTGTCTTCGACATTCAGGCTATGGCCGGGTGCCTCCAGAAATTCTGGCACTGCCTCCACATAGCCATTGCAATTCGAATGCTGGGGATCTTGGAATGCCTTCATAGAGATAGCCAATGAGGTGTGTGTCCAGAGGAACATGTGATTGTCTCGTAGCAAATCGATGTCGCTTGATGCGTGCAGTTGCCTCTTTTTCTGACTGAGTCTTATGATCGAGCGATGCACCTTGCTACGACTCAGGACACTTTCCAAATTTCCGCTCTTGTCCGCCTGATATACTTCGCCAAAAGTCAGCGACCGCAGAGCGGCGACAAACGTGAGAGCAACTGAATAGTTGGAGCAAAAAAACAGAGTTCCAACTTCCTCTGGGCCTTGTAGGTCGAGAAAAACACATTTTACGGAAGTAATGTCTTTCTTTTCTTCATTCTCTTTGACTAGACTAGACATAACCTTGTCAAGAGCAATCTTGTTCTTCAACAGATAAAAGGTGTCCTGGATCTTGATCGCCATAGCTTTGAATAGGGCTTGCTGAAATAGCAGACTTTGCCCTACTGCTGCCAACCCATCCATCTTATATTTGGTGAAAACCAAAAGAGGAGTTGTGTCCTGGAATTCATGTTGCAATAGTGAGTATGTTTCGCGACTCTGCTTTTCCCGCCACTGAGACTTGGCCCTACCGTCCAGAAGGTCATGCAATTCACAACAAACACCCCTTATGTTCTCAGGGCAAAAGCTTTCAAGCTTAGGACAGACAGCCAAACAGACTTCTTCCACAGTCGTTCTAATATCCGACGTTAGGTAATGCACTGGATCAAAGTCATCTAGCAAGACTATGCCTAAACTATCGGCGTGACCGAATGGAAAGTAGCTTATAGGGTTATAGAGGTGTGACCTTACAGTTTCTTCGTGCTTGAGATGATTGGCACGGCAGAACGCCGCACAATTTCTATTCAGACCATCACGGTACACCCGGCACTTCTCAATAAAGCGCTGGAGACCACGAGTGGGTGGCTCGTGTCCTTCCAGCTTCTGGTCTGCACCTCTTCTCGACCACTCTTCATCCATATAGCATACAAGAACTAGGTAGTCATGGTAAGCTATATCGCTTAGAATTGAATGGCTTTGGGCGCTATCTATCACTTGGCTGTACTTCCTTTCTCTACAGGAGAAATGGTGTGCATGTGTTGGCGAAGCCGCTCGATATTTTTCCTTGTAGCATCGTTTAGACTGAGGTACGCCTCTTCAAGCTGTCCCCACATAGCCGCAACGTCAAGCGAGGGCTTACTTAGAGCAGAAGCGAGCAATTCAAATCTCTTCTTTTCGGAAGTGTATTTCTCCAGCAGAATTTCACAGACCATCACAGGCAGATCCTTCCTAGGCGGTTTGAATGCGAGCGCACTCTCCACAAAAGCGAAGAGCATATCCTGACCTTCGGAAACCTGCTTGATACAGTCTTGAACGTCTTCTCTGGTCTCCCAAGAAGGAACAATATCATGGAAGAAATTGCGTTGACAGTCTTCCAACTTGGTAAGAATCCTGAGTATTTGTTCTCGCGGCTCCGGGGAGATCGAGGCTTCATGGGCAACAAGTGCTTCCAGAGACTCCCAACATTTCAACTCGCACTGGTACAGCCTTTGCCACACCGAGGCTTCTATTCTTTTCGAAGGACTTTTAGTTTTTTTAGAGTGGCTTCTCTTCTTTCTGGTCATCGTAAAGTTAGCGTTTTGAGACAGCTTTCTCCCCAAATACCCGAGACTTCCGCAATCAGAGACATTCGCCCATTTACCCATTTCTCAAAAGTGCGTTTGGTCACGCTGCCAACCGCCCTTTCACCCAACAAGTCACAATGGATTGAGAGAATGTGCTTATCAAGCGCGTTTATTTTATCGGCAATTCCGTCCAATTTATGCAAAAAAACCGAAAGGTTTCTATGACATTCTTGCATAATCTCTGCGAGGTTAAAATTTTCACTGGGCGCTCCTGGCTCGCCCCCCAGTGCAATAGGCTCACACGCCTTACGAATCATTTCTGTTTGTTTACACAATTTTGCTACTTTGATATCCGAAAAGAGTTCCTGATTAGTCCTCAGCAATTGCTGTGTTCCCAGATGGTCAGATACCTTTGTACATAGTAACATTAGGTGTTTGGCAGTCAAGCTTTTAGGTCTATCCTTATTGTCCATCTTGCCGCCATCGCGAAGTCGGCAAGCGAGAGCTTCAATCTTATTCTGAAATAGGCGTAGGTCGGCCAAGAAGTCTTTGAAAGTTAAGAATATCAATGCGCATGAAAGAAAATGCGCTGACAAATTTGTGAAAGCACATAGGGGTTCTGTCGGCGAGCGTTCTCTGCAGTTCTCATTGAGATCCATACCCCTTTTCCGACTTCTTAGAGTCTTTGTAAATGAAAATGTTACTGTAGCGAAATCAGTCATGTGCTACTCCTTACGGTTCCATTTGGCTTCAATATCTACCGGCCACCCCATAAGTTCAAGGTATGGCATGATGCCTTCAAATGTAAGACCGGCTTTTTCCAAAATAAAGCGCTTATAAAGGCGATAAAAGCCTCCGTCCCTAAGTACAGCCATAGCGGAGGCATTGTTGAGGATGTTTTCAGGAACCCGATTGTCGAGATCGTTGCTATGACAAGCGTTCAAAATTTCGTGAAAATCCTCTTGGAAAGATTGCAGCAACCAATAGGCAAGTGGCCAGCGGACCTGAACAATGAGCAAAGCAAGAAGAAGCTCAGGTTTGAGCTTAAGCCTGTCATGAGCGAGCAGAATTGCTTGGTGCATATTAAGAATACGTTTCGCCTGACGAATATTGCGCGGGAAAAAGTCTACTAACCCTCCTTTTTCTTCCAATTCTTGTCGAATATTATGGGCCCATTTGCTACCATGCTCTCCAAGTAATCCTGTCAATATTACTCGCATACTTTTCTCTGTTGGTCGGGGCAGATGGAATGGCACCTGGAACATCTTTTGCAGGTACTCTTCCGGTTTTACGAACTCCTTTCCATACTTGCGAGTGATATACGTTTCTATAGCTCTTGGATCCAGCCCAAGAACAAACATGAAACCCCTCAGGTCCATGAAAGATTTCAATGCTTCAAGTAGAACAAAGGCCTTTTCCGGAATGCAGCGGTCTAGGTCGTCGATGAAAACCACAACTCTTCGCTTGACACTATTTTTTTCATCCAGAGACACACGTCCGAGTTCATCATAGACATCAATATAGTCGCCCAAAACTTTCGAAAAGTTATCTTTTAATAGAGCATTTACTGATTCAACTAACTTGTTGGCTGAAATCTCAAAATTTGAGAATTTCAGAGATACCCCTTGCACGAAGCCGAGAAAAGCGGAGCGGACGTGCTTAGAAACAGAAGAGTCGTCTTGGATATGTTTATGGATTGCAGCAAGAAGAGGAAGAAAAAGATACTCTTCATGATCGTGCCGCCACGCATTGAATCCGACTATCAAGAGTGACTTCGGCTCAGAAATTTTTCGCAGTTCTGCTGCAATAGCATTCATTAGCGTCGTCTTACCTGAACCATAGCCGCCAAAGATCCCGATAGTCACCTGGGGAGGATTAGCATTATTCAAAAAGTTTGAAAGGACCGCAGCATATTTCTTAAAATTGGCCTCAGGGTTTTCGGAAGGAATGTCTACAATAGGCACCAGACCTTCAACTGAGTGTAGTTTTTCTTCTACCATGAACCACCCTGCGCGTTCCAAAGCAGCAAACCAAACAACTTTATCGAACCGAGACCGCAATCCAGTTAAGGTATGACAAAGAACCTTACGCTAACCATACGCCCATCAATCCTTCTCAAAAAGGCCCGAGCTTCTATGAAGTCCAAGGTACATGCTTACCTTTGTCATCTGCAGGCTTAATTGTACCGATTACACGCTTAGGTTCAACACTTTTTCGGCCTTTTCAGGGAAAAAACTTGCCACATAATAGCGAGCTAAGCTGTAGCCACAGGACTATCAGGCACAAGAGGGCATCTGCCGGTGACCTGCAATCAGTTGGGAAGCGGATTATGGATGTAACATGGCTGAGATTCTAAGGTACCTGCAATAATTTTTTAGACAATCAGAGGCTCAATATCGTACTCGGTGGCCGATTTATGCCCTACGGAGTGGTCGTAGGTTCGAAACGCTCCCCCGCTATGAACCCCCTGGAGACAAATCCAGAACCATTTTTCAGCTCAAAATCACAGTTTCAACGTAAGTGTTTAGAAAATATGGAACGACCGGCCCCCGTGATTGTAAACGTCGTCATAAGCCTCCAAATGGCTATTTTGGAGTATCTCCAGGAATCCATATCTGAAAAGAGCTTTCATATTTATTGTACAGATACAATTTTTGGTAGGCACAACTGTTTATTGGAGTGTGTTGTTCTCGGTGGTCTGGTCTGCTATCCTCCTAAACCGAATCCTTTATCCTTCCTCGTTAACTCCAACCAACGCCTTGATTGCCGGTCTGCTACGCTGCGGTAGGTCAGGCCGATTTCAACACGTTGGATATACCGCGCGAAAGCTTGCATTTAGTGAAACGGCAGTCATTTATCACGATGTCAGCAGCAGTACTATACCTGAAGTCACCTCTAGTGAACATCGAACTCGCTAAGGTAGCTTTCGTAAAATCAACTTTCCGAAATACCGAATAATCAAAAGCTGAGGATGAGATCTTTGCGCCACAGAGATTGCACTCACTGAAGATAAGCCGAGATCCTTTACACTTTTCAAATATACAACTGCTGAGATCAGCTCCTCCGAAGTCACAGCTATGGAAGACCACATTTGAGAACACGGTTCCTTTCAAATTAGCCCTTTTAAATGAAGCATTTGAAATAATGGTATCCCTAAACCTCATGTTCTTCCCAATTATCCTACTACATTCAACAGTTTCCCAGTGGGCTCCTACAACATCAGACATGGTTATATTGCAGTTCGCGAAGCTGGATTTGCTAATAGTGCTTTTGCTTAGGCAGGCGCCCTCCATATTAGTTGCGCTAGCAAGACGAGCGTTGCTCAAGTTTATGCCGGTCAAATTCGCTTTTTCAAGAGCATCTTGTATTCTGCTCAACACACCGATGGCATTACTTGCCCTTACAACGGTTTTGCTATCCTCCGGCGTGTGTGTTCCGGTGCACGCCCCTTTAATGAGTTCGCAGAGTCGCAACTGTGCCTTCCCGTCGCCAATATCAACTAATTCGGCAAGGAAGTCAGAGACCTCGTCACTTAGGTGAGCGAAGCTCATTGAATCACCCGAGCTCAACTTAAGCTCCTTGTACATTCGCTCGGCAACAAAAAACTCTAGAAAAGACTTGTGATAAAACCTATAGTAACCAGCATGGTCTCTACCAAGGAATGAGCATGTCATTATGTCATGGCTGAAGTAGTCAAGATCTTCCCGGCTAGCCTTAGTTCCAAAAGTCTGCTGAAAGTATTGCCTGACAAAATACGGGATTTCCGTGTAATAGAGTTTCACCTCTTGGTTACTGTACATGTGCCAGGCAATCTCTTCTGATCTGACCCCCAAAAACTGTACCAGTATTAATTAGAGAGTATCCGATAAGAAAAGTAGGCTTTTAATGAAAGGATGCTCTTATGAAACGTAAATTTCACACACCGGAACAGATAGTTAAAAAGCTAAGA
>Ga0307438_1002314_pt1 | contig 11197 bp, 9 predicted proteins | sample SalMarWE160110MG_FD_202144 | JGI IMG/M metagenome (GOLD analysis project Ga0307438, IMG submission 202144) | Salt marsh sediment microbial communities from the Plum Island Ecosystem LTER, Massachusetts, United States - WE1603-110 | ecosystem: Environmental > Aquatic > Marine > Intertidal zone >...
CCTGTCGTACCTGTAGTTGATGGATGCCTGAAGCTTGTAGAAGGGGGCCTGCTTCTCCAGCCGAGCTGCCTGTATCTGGAGCTTGCTGAGTCGGTCGGACGCCATCTGGTCGAATATCTCCAGCGTAAGCTCGTAGCGGTCTATCACGTCGCAGTTCAGCGCACGTATGAGGTTCAGCTTCTGGCTGCTCTTGAGTATGTTATAGAAGATCACAAGGTCGACTCCCAGCCGCCTCACCTTACGCCCCAGCTCCTTCACCTTGCCGCTGCCGACGAAGAACTTGGAGAAAGGCCTATACCTGCTCTGTATCACCTCGCCCACTACATCTATTCCCAGGGTCTCGACTAAGCTGTTCAGCTCGTCCAGTTTTATCCTGTATATGGTGTGGTCGTGGACGTCGGTCTTAAGCATGCACAGTATTGCCTTGGACTGCGATGCATGGATCAGCTGCTCGGTCATCGATGGACAAGACACTGAATACGGGGCTGTTTATAAAAACACTCTAAACGTCACGTTCTGCAGCGTCCATGATGTTGTCCATAGCCTCTATCGCGTATATGCCGAGGGACGCGGTGAGCCTGCCCACCCTCCTTCTAAGCCCCTTCTCGACTTTAACGCCTTCATGCTCCAGCAATTCAGCGAAACGCCTGTTTAGCGTGGTCCCCTCCTGATCGAAATCCGTTAAGATCAAAACACGGCTATAATTAACCGCTACCTCCGTCATCAAATCGTAGTCGTTTACGCCGGTGGCGGCGCATGTAACGATTTCCCCGGGGTAACCTAGCCTCCTAAGTGACTCCATGTCTCGTGGTCCCTCCACAACAACCACGTCAACCAGATCGCTGATCTCTGACAGAAGCATCTTCAACTCTTCGATTAGTTTTTTTCTACGCGTGGCTGAACGCATCACAACTACCTCAAGCAGCCAGAATCAGCGTCAAGTCGTTGACGTTAGTTCCCGTCGGTCCCGTAATAACGGCGTCACCCAACTCTTTAAAGAAGCTGTGTGAGTCGTTCTCTGCAAGGTATTTCTCTGGGTCCAACCCCTTAGCGAGTGCTCTGCCAAGCGATGCTCCATCCACTAGGGCCCCGGCGGCGTCTGTTGGTCCATCGATGCCATCAGAGCCGAGGGCAAAGACCACGCAGTCACGGCCCGCTATTTTCATGAGCGTGCTCAAAGCGAGTTCCTGGTTCCTGCCGCCTAAGCCTGATCCTGTGACAGTCACCGTGGTCTCTCCGCCCAGCAGAAGAGCCCCAGGCTTGGGAACAGGGAGATCGTTAACGGCGAGGCTTGTCGCCAGCCCAGCGTACACCGTACCCACATGGCGCGCCTCCCCCTCAATAAAGGTACTGATAACTTGAGTATTATATCCAAGCTTCTCAGCCTTATCAGCAGCGACTTCAGCCGCCTTTAGGTTGTTGGCGACGACTATGTTGTGAACCTTATCGAAGACCCGATCACCGGGTTTAGGGGTTTCAGCCACTTTACCCATGAGTCCCTGCTCGATCCTCTTCTTTACCGAAGGGCTCACGGAGCCCCAAACTCCATGCCTGTCTAGAACCTCTTTCGCCATCTCGTAGGTAGAGGGATCTGGCGCCGTAGGCCCCGACGCGATGATGTCTAGAGGATCGCCAACGACGTCGGAGAGTATGAGGCTGACAACGGTAGCCGGGTAACAGTTAGCTGCGAGCCGTCCGCCTTTGAATGCTGATACGTGTTTTCTGACCACGTTCAACTCGTTGATTGTAGCCCCTGAGTTTAGCAACCTCCCCGTCACGTCTTTGACGTCTTCAAGGGAAACACCGTCGGCAGGCAACGGCATGAGAGAAGATCCACCGCCTGAAATGAGAGCTAACACCAAGTCTTCTGGAGAAAGGTTTGATGTGAGACGTATCATGTCCCGGACGCCTCTGACGCCATTCTCATCTGGGATGGGGTGGGACGATGGGTTAAGCTTCACCCGGTTCACGCGGTACTTTGTTTCGGTGCCCCTTAGTATGTTCACAACACCTCCCTCTATTTTGTCTCCGAGTACCTCTTCCACCGCCTCGGTCATGGGGCCCCCGGCTTTTCCCCCTCCCACGATCAGAACCCTGTTGACATCGCTTAGAGGTTTTGTGAAGCCATCGACCACGAGGTTTCCTTCTATTACTTGCAGTTTCTCAATTACGGCGTTTTTCGGGTCTACCGCGTTTAACGCTGCCTCCAATATGTTCAGCGCGTCACCCCGCATCTTTCGAAGCTTCTCCGTGGAAGCGTTTTCTAGTAGCTGTTGACGGTTTTTGAACATGAAGCCTGCCTCGGGTGAATGAGATATGCTGGTAGAAAGGAAAAAGTTTGGGGGCTACTCGCGGACTATGTACTCGCTGGGCCTCGGCGGGTCAGGGCTCATGCCCTTCCTCGTCCTGATCTTCTTTATCATGTCGAGCAGCATGCTGTTGGGGAGGGGTGACCAGTGGTCGAAGGTCATCTGCCAGAAAGCCGTACCGCTGGTGGCAGCGCGCATCTCCTGGCTGAAGCCCAGAGTCTCGCTCACCGGCACCATGCCTATGACGTTAACTATGGGGCCGTCCTGTTCAACGCTGTGTATGCTTCCCCGCTTTCTGCTGAGTAGGCCTGTGACGTTCCCCATCTCGGTGGCTGGTACACGCACCTGTATCTTGTAGATGGGCTCAAGCAGAGTGGGATCGGCGCTGAGTATCCCCGCGAATAGCGCCTGCCTCACAGCGGGCATCATCTGGGCTGGGCCGCGGTGCACCGGGTCCTCGTGGAGCTTTATATCCACCATGTCTACTAGAAGGCCGCGGACTATTTCGCCTGCAAGGGGCCCGTTTGCGAGGGCCCACTGGAAACCACCGCTTATGTGCTGCTTGACCTCCCTGAGCCCCTGGATGCCGACGGTGGTGTCTATCATCATGTTGGCGTTCTCGTTGATGGCGAACACTCGCCGCGCCTCGCGGAGGGTCCATCCCGCCTTCTCTCTAAGCACGTCCTCCCTTCGGCTAGAGCTAAGTATCTCGCTGAGCTCGCCGTCACGGATTAGTTGGACAATGTTATCGTCCAGTGGCTTGAAGTTGAAGAAGACCCTGTTATGCTTGTTGGGGCTCTTACCCATGAAGGGCCCGGCTTCTTGTCTTATGGCCTCCCGGTATACCACGGTGGGCTCGCTCTGTATGATGTCGAGGTTGTACTGGCTCTTGATGTCCTTGACGGCGATCTCCAGATGCAGCTCACCCATTCCTGCCATGAGGTACTCTCCGGTCTCCTGGTTTATGGTGGTCACTAGGTTGGGGTCTTGTATGTTCATCTTCTGGAGGGCGTCGATGAGGCGGGGTAGATCCGTGGGCTTCTTCGGCTCCACGGCTATGGTGAGAACCGGGTCCGAGACATACTTAATCGACTCGAAAGGCGTTGCAGTTTCTCTGATGTCGTCCGAAACTATCGTCTCTCCTGCCCTTGCCTCGCTAAGCCCCATGAGGGCCACTATGTTACCTGCAGGTATCTCGTCTACTATCTCGCGGTAAGCGCCCATGTAGATGCTTACCTGCTGAGCCTTAGCCCATTTCTCCGCGCCAACCAAGTTGAGGTGGTCTCCCCTCCTGATGGTTCCGCTGAAGACTCGCCCGGTGCTTATCACGCCGGCTTGAGGGTCGATTATTACGTTGGATATGCATATGACGAGGGGGCCGTCTGGGTTTACGGCCAGCATGTTCTTACCCATCACCGAGTCTTCTTCCCCTTTCCAGATGTGCCTTATCCTCCTAGGCTGGTGCTCCTTGGGGTTGGGCAGCAAGTGCACAGCCATGCCCAGTATCGCTTCGCTGAGGGGAAGCAGCTCCTGAAGCTCCTCGAGCCTGTCTTCCTTGTAAATCTGTATGATGTCCGGAAGCGTCAAACCCTTCTCCTGGAGCATGGGTAGGGTGAAGCCCCACCGGTCGAGGGCTGATCCGAAGGCCACCTCGCCTTTGGCTGCGTTGATGGTCCACTCGTTCTTTATCTCGTCCGATCCGTAGGTCTGAACGATCTCGTTGAACTTGTTTATGATCCTCAGGAGCTTGTTCTGGATGGAGTTTGGGTCCATCTTGAGCTCCTTTATGAGCCTGTCGAACTTGTTTATGTAAAGGACGGGCTTCACGAACTCCTCCAGCGCGACCCTGAGCCTGATCTCGGTCATTATCTGGAACTCCTCCACGGCGTCCACAAGGAGCACGCAGCCGTCCAGCGCCCTCATGGCTCTGGTTACCTTGCCCGAGAAGTCCACGTGGCCGGGGGTGTCGATGAGGTTGATGACGTACTGGTCGCCGCCCTCCTCGTAAAGGAGGCTGATGTTCGCCGTCTTGATGGTGATGCCTCGCCTCTGTTCCTCTTCGAGGAAGTCGAGGGCCCGAGCCTCTCCCGCCCTCTCAGGAGCCATTAGGCCCGCCATTGCTAGGAGGCTGTCGCTCATCGTCGTCTTCCCGTGGTCGATGTGGGCGATGATGCCGATGTTCCTGACCTTCTCCTGGTCATGCATCAGCCTCAAGATTTCTTCAGTCTGCTTGAACCGTGGCATTAATGATCTAATCCTTTTTACCGTAAGTTGACTATAGACACCAGCAGGAGTCTTTTAAACCCTTTCCATCCGTAAAATCTACGTCCAACAAAATCATTGATCTATATAGTTTTCGAAATAATAATTATTGAAGAAATCTTGTTCTTTCCTTCAGATATTTTACTGTCGCACATTAAAATATTCGTCATTGGGTGTGGGCATGCCGTCTCCTCAAGTCTATCTCGTTCTGACCCAGCCTCTTCATTATGTCGGCGATAACGCCGTCAAGAAACACGAGGGCGCTCAGCTCGAACATAGTCCCTAAAGGCGCCATGTCATACTCGCCGGTGATTTGGCGGCGGACGAAGTCTATGTCAACCTCCTCCTTGGTCCTGCCCTTGATGACCACCACATGGTCGGAGAGCTGACCCAAGCTGCTGTCACGGTGGGACGTCAACGAGACTATACTTGCACCCATCTCTTTAGCTATCTCTGCCTGTGTTACCACTACCTTGGTGGTACCTGAACCGGAGATCGCCAGTATAAGATCGTTTGGACTCAGCGCAGGCGTGATGGTTTCCCCGCTCACATAGACATCGAAGCCGCTCTGCATGAGCCGTAAAGCGAAGGCTCTTCCGACAAAACCGCTTCTACCGCTTCCCAAAACGAGGATCTTCTTGCCTTTCGCGCGTAGTATGTGCCGGATCATTTCCTCAATATGTTCGTCGCTGGTTTCGTTTATTATGCCGTGAATTCCCTGGAGAATCCATGAAGAAACTTCCTTTACGAAGCTCATAATGATCCGAAATTATCTACTACTAGGTTAAAACTATTTTTAGACACATCAACAGAGTTGGGTTTTACCTTGAATTTACCCGATAAACCCTGGTTCCACTAGGTTCCACAACGTTCCTCCGGGTTCTTATTATTAAATATCTGCTTGTAGGAGTTGAGAAAAAAATGGGAGAAGACGCGGTGCCAATGAAAAATCCGCTAGCCATATCTAAAATCATTACACATGGATTTGAGGCTTGGAGAATATGAGTTTGAACATACTTCTTGTTGATGATGAAAGAGACATTCTGGACAGCTTAACTTATTTGCTGGAATCTGAGGGATACAAAGTTTATATAGGGACCAATCAAGCAGAAGCAGAAAAAATCGTAAACGAAAAAGACATCCATTTTGCAATTTTAGACTATGTGTTAGTGGATATTACAGGGGTTCAACTAGCAAAGATTCTGCATAAAAAGAATGAAAACATTAAATTCATGTTTTTTTCGGGGCATCCAGATGTGTCTAACATAAAAAATGTGCTAGGTTTTAACGTTTACGAGGTTTTTCTCAAGCCAATTGACCCCGATACTTTCTTGGAAAAATTACGAAAAATTGTAACAAGTACCTGTGGATCTTAGATACCCATAACTTTAGAAGGGAAGAAGGATGACAGGTTTAAATTATCGATAAGATTTTGAACTCTTACGCTTCCTCTCTTTCCTCTACTGAGCATATCTCGTTGTCGTTCTTGAGCATGTTGTCGATGCTTATGGTCGCTATCGTTGTGGCGTACTCCGCGATTATCCTTAGCTCCCACGCAATCTCGTTAACATACGCAGATACCTCGGGGTCGTGGTTGGCCTGGAATTCCTTCAATAATGAATCTTCCTCCCGACCAACCGCCTCATAGAGGTCCACGGCGTCGCTGGCAAGCTTCAGGTCTTTGTCGAACATGCTCCTCATTGCCTGGTCGAACATAGTGAAGCATATCATGCCGATTTGGCTCAACCGTTCTATGAGGCCCTCGTCGCTTCCGTCTCTTCGTTCCTCTAGTAGAATTATGTTGCCGGCTATTGCGTTCAGCCTGTCCGCCATCATCTCTAGGTACCAGGCGATGAGGTTATGTGCAACAATCTCCATGGGGTCTATTATTCCGATGGCCTCTGAGATCAGCCTTGACTGCTGCGCGCTGGCGAGTAGGCGAGCTAGTAGCCAGAATATGGTGTCCGCCTCGTATTCGCGTGCGATGGCGTCCTTGGCCAGCTCCATGTCTCTGTCGATGAGGGCGTCGATGCTCTCTTTGAACATTATGCTAGTGATTATATGTAGGCGTTTTATGACGGTCTCTAACGGGAAGTTCTTGGGGTTTATGCTGCACTGGAGCAAAAGATGTTTGTCGCTCTCCTCTATTATGCCGATGCCGAGGAGCCTCTGTGTAACCTGCCTTATGCTCTCTATCTGCTCTCTCATGAGTCGTCTGGAGCTCTCTACTCTGACGAGGTTCCTTCCTAGGACGTAGTTGCCGACGATCACCCTCTCTAGCACCTTGGTGTTGTCGCAGTTATCTACGTTCACCACGTATACGCTGCTGTCCTCGGTCTTGATGGGCTCCGGTGTGAGCCTTAGGGTTCCATCATTCTCTTCAGATATGAACACCACGTCGCCTTTCTGTACCCCCGTCTTCTTCGCCCAGTTCATGGGTAATGAGACTGAGAGAGTCGAATACCCTACTTTCTGTACCTTTCTAGGCTCCAAGTTTTTCACCTGACACATGACCATAGATGTCTACGTGTTTTGTTTCATGTAACTTCGCCCGATGGTTTTTATTCAGGGCGTCTGTATTTATGGTCATTATTCGGAAAAGGTTTTAATAGATACTATATAAATGATTCTTTTTGTATTTTCTGGACGTTAATAGATGCTAAAAATACAGGCTAAATAATTAACTCTTCTCCTAGCAACCCCGGGAACGGGGGGAGATAAAGCTTGGCGTATACCATCACTCCAAGACAAAACAGGACTATTATGAGCACTGCGTAGTCTGACCCAGTCATGTTTAGCTCGTATATGTTAGTTCGTTTCTCTGTCGCGCCGAAAGCTCTTGACTCCATGGCCTCGGCTAGCTCGAGGCTCCTGCGGATGGAGTTGATTATGAGGGGGAGCAGTATAGGGATATAGTTCTTCACTCTAGTGATGAAGTTGCCTTTGTCGAGCTCCAAGCCTCTGGAACGCTGGGCGTCCATTATGGTCTGGGCCTCGTCGGCGAGGACCGGCACGAAACGTATGGCGGTTATGAACGCGAAGTTGAACTCGTATGGTACCCTAGCCTTCTCAAGGGCTAAGCTCAGCTTGTCAGGCGACGTGGTTAGGAAGAAGACGGAGAACGACGTGATCAAGGCTATGAACCGCACCGTGAGGGCGAGGCTATACTCTACGAGGGCCCAGGTTAGCTGTCCACCCCTGAAGTAGTAGAAGCTCAGCATGTTAGACGCGAATATGATGACGGCGATGACCGAGGCTCCTTTAACGCTCTTGTACCACTCTCGCAAGACCTTCGCTGCGACGATGAGGGGCAGCTGGACCAGAAAGATCACGATAAGGGGCACCAGTTCGAGGAACATTATCGACGCGGCGAATGAGACGAGGGTCAGAAGGAACTTGACCCGCGGATCCATGTTGTGGATGAAGGTGTCGCCTCTTGTGAATCGGAGGCTCTCGAGAAGACTCACGTCGTCGTTCCCCCCATGTTTCTAATTAGGATATCGAACGCCTCGTTGACATCCAGCACGTCTCTGGGCAGGCCGTGATCGGAAAGCATGCAGAAAAGCCGCGTTATCTCCGGTGGGGCGACGCTGCAGCTACTAAGGGTCTCTAGGCGGGTCATTATCTCCTTTGAGGCGCCGTCGTCTACGACGCGTCCACCGGCCATTAAAACAATCCTTGGCTGACTCTCCGCCACGAACTCCACGTCGTGGGTGACGATGACCACTGATTTCCCCTGCGACCGAAGATGAGTGAGGAAGTGCCTCAGCCTCTCCTTTTGCCCATAATCCTGGCCTATCGTAGGCTCGTCGAGCACCAGTATGTCTGGGTCCCAGGCAAGCACGGAAGCGAGGGCCACCCTCTTGCGCTCGCCGCCGCTCAGGGTAAACGGGCTCTTTTGCCTATATTCTGTGAGGTCTAGGAGGTTCAACGCCCAAGTCACCCGCTTCTCTATCACCGACTCGTCGAAGCCGAAGTTTCTGAGGGCGAAGCTTATCTCTTTTTCAACGGTCTCCTCGAAAAGCTGGTCGTCCGGGTTCTGGAACACTAGCCCTATGTTCCTCGCTAACTGGGCTACGCTAAGCGTTGAAACGTCCACAGAGTTGACCATCACCTCGCCGCTGGAAGGCTTTAGTAGGCCGTTAAAGTGTTTCACGAGGGTCGTCTTCCCGGCGCCGTTCTCACCCATTATAGCCACGTAGTCCCCTTGATGGATTGTCAGCGAGACGTCCCTGAGAGCCTCTACACCACCGGGGTAGGTGAAACATACGTCCCTTACCTGAACCGCAGGCTGGTGATGATACTCGCCGGCGAACCCAGATAATATGTCTGTACCTTCGGTTTCAGGGGGTTTATGCTCGGGAAGCCTTGGTTTGATCTCATCGTAGAACTGCTGAGCAGAGACCGGTAGCCTGCTGAAATGTACTCCTCTTGAGTTGAGTCTTCTCGCGAGCTCGAACACGCGGGGGATGCCAACACCAAGCAAGCGAGTCTGGTCATGGGCGAATACCGTGGTCGGCTCTCCATCCTGTACGACCCTGCCTTCGTCTAACACGATCATCCTGTCCACGTATTTCGCGGCGAGATCCATCCTGTGCTCGATGAGTATGATGGTGATGCCAAGCTCCTTGTTCAGGTGGTCCAGCACCGAGAAGATGTGCTCCGCGCCTACGGGGTCAAGGAAGGACGTGGGCTCGTCCATGACGATGATGTCTGGGCGCATGGCGAGCACGGAGGCTATGGTAAGCCTCTGTTTCTGGCCGCCAGACAGCTCATGGGTAGCACGTTGACGCAACAGTTGCAGGCCGGTGGTCTCGACCGCCCACTCGATCTCCCTGTATATCTCTTCTTTACGTACTCCTAGGTTCTCCAAGCCGAAGGCGATGTCTTTCTCTACGGTCAGGGCGAATATCTGGTTATCTGGGTTCTGGAAGATGAGGCCGACGTGCTGCGCCAGCTTCATGATGGGGTTTTCCTTCGTGTCCAAGCCGGCGACCTTCACCGATCCCTCCATGACGCCGTTGTAGAACTTGGGCACCAGGCCGTTCAGGCACCTGCAGAAGGTGGTCTTACCGCAGCCGCTGGGACCCGTCAGAAGAATGAACTCGCCGGGCTGCACCGTGAGGGAGACGTCCGTAAGAACGGGTTTCTCAGAGTGGGGGTAGGTATACTTCAGGTCTTTTACTTCGATCAGTCCCAACTCTGCGGCCCTCACGAAACCGGGTTTCTGTATTGAACGCAGCCTGTGATATAATAGTTTAACCTATAATACTTTAATGGATGACTAGCCTGTCCAACTCTTCTCTCAATAGCATCTTGACTTGACCCATGAAATCCTCGATGTCGCCTTCGCCGTTGTACCCGGCTGCTGTCGGGTGTCCGCTCCCTGAGCCGCCGAGCCTTGAGGCAAGCTCACCCACAATCTCCCCCAGATGGATTCCAGTAAGCCGGTGAAACCGATTCCTTGACCTGAAGCTGGCCCTCAGCGTGCCTTTATCCTCCCCGGCGACGGCCGCAACGTCTGCCCCCAAGGATAAGAGGGCCCTCGCCCCGGAAGACTGGAAAGAGCCGAGGCGGCTGAAAGCCAGTATCCAGTCCCCTACCACCTCTATCTCCGCACGCTGCCCGGCTCTCAGCCTCGCTATCTTCTCAGACTGCCTAGCTGGGACAGTCAACAGCTCCTTGATCCTTGAAACATCCCCCACTTGTTCGAGGAGAGTCGAAATCATCTGGAAAGTATCAGATCCACCGAGGGAGAAGTGCTTGGTGTCGTACGCGATGCCGGCGAGTAGGGCTGTCGATGTGACCTCTGAAGGAGTCACGTCGTAGTAAGCATACAGCGTGTAAACCATCTCTGACGCCGATGAGGCTTCGGGGTCCACCAAGTAAAGCGTTGACAGCTCGTATATCTCGCTGTCCGGTAAGTGGTGGTCTATGAAAACGATCCTGGCATCCGTCTCCTTTAACGGCTTCTCCCATCCACCGAGCTGGTTAAGGCTCCCCGTGTCTACCACCACGTAGGCATCGGCTTCCTGAAACGCCGTCTCGCATAGCTCAATCCCTAACGATGACGCAATGCTTCTTGATAGGGCGCTGGCGTCGTCTGGGATCACGATTATAGGCTCTGACCCGGTTAAAGCTTGTATGAGTTCCTTCACGCCTTGGGCGGCTCCCAGCGCGTCTGGATCAGCGTTGTGATGGCATAGAACGATGACCTTGCCTTCGATTATGCCGCGGAACTTGTCTATTTCTGACTGCAAAATTGACACAGCCGCCTATGACAGGTTATTCGTTGGTTTTAGAGGGTTAAGGGTTGTGTGTTACGAAGGGGTTATCCCGAGCTCCTTCTGTAGGGTTTCCTGCAGCGTCGTCATCCTCTCCTGCGTCTTGTCCTCCTGTTTCTTGAGGACCTTGGCCCTCATCTCCAGGAACTCCTTTCTTTCCTTGAGTTCTTTCATTACGGCTTCCCTGTCCTTCTCTACGAGGACCGCGCCGACGCTCTTGTAGACCTTCGAGTCGCCTTGAACTTCTTCCAGCGCCTCCAGCGCCTTGTCTGACTCGACCATCTCCATCTCTATCCTCTGTTTCTGGAGGAGGAGCTGCTGCATGGTGTTCTGCAGCTGTTG
>Ga0307438_1002318_pt1 | contig 11185 bp, 9 predicted proteins | sample SalMarWE160110MG_FD_202144 | JGI IMG/M metagenome (GOLD analysis project Ga0307438, IMG submission 202144) | Salt marsh sediment microbial communities from the Plum Island Ecosystem LTER, Massachusetts, United States - WE1603-110 | ecosystem: Environmental > Aquatic > Marine > Intertidal zone >...
TCTCTACTAAGTCGGCAGAAACATCAATTTGATTCCTCGCAGATGGCAGCCCATCTATTCTCGCCAGGTAACCTTGCAATGTTTCGACCATTGCGGGAGGAACCAGGCCGCTATTTATAACCTCAATAATACCTTCACGGGCCTCTTCTAACCGGCCGGCATGGTACAACTGCATGCTGTGATAATAGACCTCGGCAATTCGTCTTCTCTGATCGCTAAGCCGACCTTCCGCTGTCTTGTCTAAGACTAAGCTCGGCTCGTCTGCACTTTCTGAGGACCGAACCGAATTAAGCTTGTTCTCCTCCTGGTTAAAAGGCCACCGTGATTGATCCGCATTAAGTCGGGAATCAGACGTTACTCTCACCCATTGATCTTTGGTCTGTTCAGGAGATAACTTCGTTCTGTATATCTGAGCATCTATCCTTTCAAGCAATTGTGCGTTTTGTACCTTCTCCTGTTCCGTCAAAAACCTGCTGTCTTTTGACTTTTCAAGAATTGCTTTAGCCTCTTTCAGCTTATCTCGCTTAAATAATTCAACAGCCTCTTGCCTTTGTTCTAATGCCCGGTTTCTCCCATTTGCGGCAGATTTTGACCTTTCCAAAAACTCTCTTAGCTGGCTACGTTCCTTAGCGGTCAGGTATTGCTCATAAGCACGAGCCATGGAAAAGGTTTTTTCAGCTTGAGTGTAATAACCGCGTGCATATTGGGTCGTCCCAACCTTAATCATCTGTTGGACCAGATTGCGCAGAGTTTGGTCTCCATCAACTTCTCTCCGGGATTGAGCTGCCTCAGCTCGACCGAGCTTGCCGAAGTCTGACAGGGTTGCCATCAGAAACACAATTGATACCAATAAAAGTAAAAGGGACTTTTCCCCAAAAGCCTTGAAAAAAAATCTCGGATTGTCCAAAGCTAACCTCCTGCCTGTAACAAAGATATCACCCTCTCGTGAAACTATTTCCACACTATTTGTTAGCAACCTCCAATTTAAAGACGTAGGTTGGATTTTTGCCGATTTCAGTGTATAAAAACAGATTATCTTTTGCAAGAGAAAAATTCTATTTACGTTCGTTTGGCCGATAATATACACGATTATAATATATCAAACAAGGGAGTCTAAAAAAAGTGTTTGGAAATAGTCAGATAAAAACAAATTTTTCTATAGATTTTTTACCGTTAAAATGCATCATTCAGGCAAAAACCGTAAGAACATGACTATCCAAACAAGCAATATGGCTAAAGAATCATTGATATTAGCTGTTGAAACTTCCAGCCGAATGGGGTCGGTGGCAGTAGCACTCGGCGAAAAAATGTTAGCCGAAACTGCATTTTCCGGCCCAGCTAAGCACAGTGCGGAGCTTTTTCCCGCCATCCGGCAACTGCTGGCTCGATTCGACCGAAAACTCCAAGACATCGAACAGGTTCACATATCTATCGGCCCAGGCAGCTTCACAGGCCTGCGAATAGCAACCACGTTGGCAAAGATGATGCACTTGGCTAATCCGCCCAAGCGGACAAAAATCATTACTGTCGATACATTGGACATAATCGCCGCCAATGCAACAGACTATATAGAGGAAACAATTAAATCTACAAGTCGCAGCTCCGCATTAAATGATGAGATTCCTAAGAGAATCGCCCCGATTCTCGACGCCAAACGTAATCAATTTTTTATAGCCGTTTACGAGCTTCATCCTTATAAAAGCAAGAACACAAATCAGAGCCTACAACTGATGAGCCACGGCCTGTGGGAAAAAATTCTCCCGGACACGTTAATGACCGCAGAACAATTTATTAAAAAGTTTGCAGGAGCTGACAAACCTGTCTGGCTGCTCGGCGACGGCCTTTTATATCATAAGGACAAATTCAAAGCCGCAAGCATCCGATTTCTGGACCAGAAGTACTGGAGCTCAAAAGTCAGCAAGGTTCTTTTGCTCGGCTGGCAAAAGGCTTTAGCCGGCCAATTCGCTGATCCGACGACATTAACACCAAATTATCTGCGCCGACCCGAAGCTGAAGAAAAATCAAAATAACGAAATAAAGCAAATCAAATCTAATACTATATCCACCGAAGGCTGCTGCTTCTGTCTTCTGTGGGCAGGGCCAAAAAAGCCCCCGGCACAGGTCCGGGGGCTAAACTCTCAACCTGTGGATAGTGCTTTTCTTTCTGCCACCTGTGGTGCAGACAAATAATATTTTGCTTTTTTTATTTTTATTTTTCATCTTGTCCGACAAGACAATCCAGACAATAATATCCATGTCTTGAGCGCAGTCGAAAGAACCGGAAAGCCTGAAAGTACACCTCTATTGTAGGGTGTCCGAACACCAAAACAATAAATTGTAGGCTGGGGCTTGCCCCACCATGTCCATAGCAACAATGACCAATTGTATGTATTGCCCGTGCGGATTGTTGAACCGAACCATCCTTGCTTCGCACAAGGCTACGCAGATAAACCGTCTATAAGCGGCCGCCGCTGCGATACTACGGTGAGCCGCATTGTTTAAGTATTTATAGATGAGGATATAACCATGAATGAGAATGCACAGGATATGTTTATCAAAAAACTCAATGAGGAAATAGATTGGCAATGGAAATGGGAGAAACTTAACCGCTTCTTCAATACAACCACAATGTGGGCAACTTTATTTTCAAGCTTTTTAATCCTTGTGCTATCGTTCTTGCAATTGCAGATCGGATCAGTTTCACAGCGGTGGTTGATTCTCTCAATTGCTGTACTTTCCGTAGCTACTATTAGTTGCTCGCTAATATCTACTAAAATGAGGTTCCAGCAAAGGCAGCAGGTGTATGATTAAATGGCTCGAGCTTACGACTTCATCCGTATTCCGCTTCTTACAGAACTAATATCCCTTGAAGATGCCGTCGCTGCATTTGGGAAAATTCATTGCCAACCTACTGAAAAGGTGATTCAAGAAACACCGTAAAGTAATAAGGACAGCCACCAATAGCTATTAACAGTGCATAGAAAAAGGTGACATTCATAATAAAAGTAGGTTGATACAAACAGTAAGAGGTGATAGTTTAAAAGATCATGCTCCGTAGAAAGGATCAAAAGTTGTCATTTCGACCGAAACGTCCTCAAGGAACACGAAGCGGAGAAATCTTTTTAAAAAACAGATTTCTCGACTTGCCTTCGGCTCGCTCGAAATGACGGTTGACAGTACTTTTACAAAGCATTATCAAACATGAAGGAGAAGTATTATGAACAAAAGCATGTCCCGAGTAAAATCGAGAGAATTATTTCTGTTCACCGCGTTAGCATTGATTGGTCTAATTATTTTTACCACTTTAATTTCGGCGGCTAATTCGCCAACCAGCACGAGTCCGGAGCTTAAGCCTATCCAGCTTTTGCCGCCACAAACGGACGGTGGCAGGCCCTTAATGCAGGTGCTTAAGGATAGAAAATCTTCGCGCGAATTCAGCGCAGAGAAGCTCACCTCCCAAGTGCTTTCAAATATGCTCTGGGCAGCGTGGGGTATAAACCGCCCGGATTCGGCAAGGCGCACCGCACCATCCGCGATGAATCGACAGGAAATCGATGTCTATGTCTCTACCGCCGACGGCCTTTACTTCTATGAGGCAAAGGGACACACATTGCAGCCGGTTCTGGCAGAAGATATTCGTGCCGCGACTGGGCTTCAGCCGTTCGTCAAGGATGCACCTGTGAACCTCATCTATGTAGCGGATTTCACGAGGATGGGTAAAACGACGGATGACGACAAGGTTTTTTATTCGGCTACCGATACGGGCTTTATCAGCCAGAATGTCTATCTATTCTGTGCTTCCGAAGGATTGGCGACCGTTGTGCGTAATCTAATTGATAAGCCGGCTCTGGCCAAGCAGATGAAACTGCGACCGGAGCAGAAGGTCATCCTCTCTCAATCAGTGGGATACCCGAAAAAGCAATAATTGCCAGTTGAAGCAAATACGGAGGACAATTGAGCGACGGGTATAGCTATTCTCTGCCGAGGTACTGGAATTAAAAGCGAAGTTTGGGAAACCTTCTAAGACGAAGAAACCTTTTGCCATCTTCCTCGACAAAACGATAAGATTATATAGGATTAGCCCCCAACTTCACGTTGGGGGTTATAAAAGGTACAAACCGATAATATGGGTTACATAATAAACCGGCAACACGGGTAACAGTTTCGGTTATTATGAACCTCAGAAAGGAGGTTCAAACCATGAATCTCAGGCAAATCACTTTGTGGCTGCTAACGGGACTATTGTGTATAGGCGCTTCATCGGTCTTCGGCTCCGAGGGCACTATTGAGCCGGTGACACCTAATGCGTCGCGACAAGCCAAGGCGCTGCTGCAATTGCTGTATAGCATTTCGGGAAAGTACACACTAACCGGCCAGCACAACTACCCGAATACGAAGGATGCTTCCACTCAGCAAGCAGCCGAGCATTCCGGCAAGACCCCGGCTGTTTACAGCCAGGACTGGGGTTTTGCCAAGGATGGCGACAAGGACTCGTATCTTGCCAGGCCCGACATTGTAGAAGAAGTGAAGCGGCAGCACAAGTTAGGCTCAATCATTACTATATGCTGGCACGCCGTACCGCCAACGGCTGATGAGCCGATCACCTTCCGACCGAAGCGGGGTGAGCCTGCGCCGGACAAGCTTGCGACTGTGCAGGGTCAGCTCACGGATGAACAACTCAAAGACGTGCTCACGCTGGGTACGGAGCTGTATAAGCGCTGGTGTGCACAGGTTGACACTATTGCGGTGTACTTGAAGCAGCTCCAGGATGCCAACGTTCCCGTGCTGTGGCGACCGTACCATGAAATGAACGGCGAGTGGTTCTGGTGGGGTGGAAGGCGAGGAGAACTCAGCACGGTGACACTCTACCGTCAAATGTTTGATCGGCTCGTGAACCATCACAAACTTACCAATCTGATCTGGGTATGGAGCGTTGACAGGCCCAGCACGCCAAGAAGGCAGTTCGCTGATTACTTTCCCGGCAGTGAATACCTCGACATCGTCTCATTGGACGTCTATGGGAGCGACTTTAATCAGTCCTATTACGACGGCCTGCTCAAGCTGGCGGATGGCAAACCGCTTGTCCTTGGCGAGGTGGGAAACCCGCCATCGCTGGAGGTCCTTCAGAAGCAGCCGATGTGGACATTGTATGTGATCTGGGCTGAGATGGTTCGGCTGACCAAGCAGGAAGTGCTGCAAACCCTGGTCAACGATCCACGCATGCTCAGCTTGGAAGATCCTGCTTATAACGAGGCAATAGCACCCTTCCGAGCCGCGTGCGGCCTGCCGCCATTAAGCCCTGCGGAGAAGCAGCTTACGCAATGACTCTTTTTCGACGTAGGTGATTGATTAATGCTGCCTGCAGGCTCGTTGGCAAAGCGGCCCGCAGAGCGGGCATCTACATACTATTCAAATAAGGGGAAAATTATGAAAAAAGTGACACGACTCATAATAATTATCTTCATCCTACCATTATGTCACCAAAACATCCATGCACAGGAAACCACAAAACCACAAGAAAATCATGCCTGGTGGAACGAAGGATTTCGGAGGAGGCCTCGCAACAATCCACTGGCAAAGAAACTTCCTCTTATAGAGGTGAAAGGAAATAAGTTTGTTGATCCGGAGGGTAAAACAATTTTATTCCGTGGCTTGTCGATTTCCGATCCCGATAAGCTCGAAAATCAGGGGCATTGGAATAAGAAACATTTTGAGAAGGTAAAGGAAATGGGTGCAATGATTGTCCGTATTCCGGTTCATCCTACTGCATGGCGGCAGCGTACTACGGAAAAATATCTGGAGATGCTTGACCAGGCGGTCCAGTGGTGTACGGAGCTTGAAATGTATATTATCATTGATTGGCATACCATCGGTAATTTGAAGATGGAGCTTTTCCAGAATCCTATGTATAACACAACCCAACGTGAGACTTATGAATTCTGGCGTACGATTGCCAGACACTTCAGAGGGAACAACACCGTTGCATTTTACGAGCTATTCAACGAGCCGACAATCTACAGGGGACAGCTCGGCAGAATGTCATGGAGCGAATGGAAAAAATTAAATGAAGATATGATCAGTCTCATTCGTGCCTACGATAAAGAAACCATACCCCTGGTAGCTGGTTTTGATTGGGCGTATGATTTGACTCCGCTTCACATCGATCCCATCAATGCAGAGGGAATCGGATACGTGACGCATCCTTATTCGAATAAACGTCGAAAACCCTGGGTGCCCAAGTGGGAAGAGAATTTTGGATTCGCGGCGAACCGCTACCCGGTTATCGCAACCGAGTTTGGCTTTATGCTGCGTAAGGGACAAAAGGTAAAAGACGAAGACTATCCAAAAGTCATCATAAAGTATCTTGAAGGCAAAGGGATCAGTTGGATTGCGTGGGTGTATGACCCCCAGTGGCATCCTCGCATGTTAGAATCGTGGGATACTTATGAACTGACAGGAGGCGGCGAGTTTTTCAAACAGGCAATGCATGGAGAAATAACGGATTGACGATCTGCATAAAAAACTTGATTTAGCACAACCTAAGTCTCTGGAAGTAAGATTGCAGGGATTTCACAAATTGTTTTTATGTTTAGCCCCCAACTTCATGTTGGGGGTCATAAAGGATTGCAGGACGGCTGGGTGGCACGCCCAAACTTGTTTGAGCGTGGCTGCCGCCTTATGCTCTTACGCCCTTGTCCGCCATTCACCACTCACCAATAACCAGCTTTTTTCTTGCGTTTTCCAACAATCCCAACCATAATATCACCCGCGTAAGCGGAATCGACATCCTTGATCCAACCACCAATAGTCAATGGAAAATATTAAATAATCAATTGCTGGGCACAGCCCATGCGGATCGCCAAACCATCGGCTGAACTCATCCGCGGCACCGGCGAACTGTGACGTTAGGGGACTTAAAAAAGGATAACAGATGATACGAAAGATAACAGCCATTATCGTTCTGTTGCTGACAAGTACCATGCTCACCGGCTGTGCCAGTCAGCAGGAGCTTGCTTTTAAATCGGTCGAGGGCAAGGATCACTCCGCCGTCACACCTGTGAAGCAGACCGTCGATTGGGCTGTCGAATGGTGGGGCCCACGCCATGACGCCGTTAATGAGCGGCTGAGAAAGGGAAATGTCGATTTGCTCTTTATCGGTGACTCGATCATTCATGGCTGGGAAAACACAGGCAAGGAAATCTGGGATGCCTATTATGCACCGCGCAATGCGGTCAATATGGGTTTTGGCGGGGACCGTACACAGCATGTGTTATGGCGACTGGATCATTCGAACCTGGAGTGTATTTCTCCAAAGCTTACGGTGCTCATGATTGGAACGAACAATTCAAATGGGAATGACAATACCGCCGAAGAAATCGCCGACGGAATTATCACCATCTGTCAGCGGCTGCGTGCCAAACTTCCCAGGACGAAGATACTTATGCTGGCGATATTCCCACGCAATCCGGAACCCTCGGCTCAGCGTCAGAAGAATGCCAGAGCCAGCCTATTGGCTTCAAGGATAGCTGATGGAAAGACGATTTATTATCTCGATATCAATAGCAGCTTTCTGACGGGCGACGAGCTATTGACCAAAGACATCATGCCGGACTACCTGCATCCCAACAAGGCCGGTTACAAAATCTGGGCACAGGTTATGGAGCCTAAAATCGCCCAACTAATGGGCGAGCGTAAATAATCAGAAGACAGAATACAGAAGACAGAATAAGAAGAAAGACGACGTTTAGCCGGCACCCCCGCGGTGCCGGTCAACGAGGAATGCAATACGAGATACGAACGACGAGTTTTTTTCTTGCTTTTCCGACAATCCCGACCATAATATCGCCGACAAGCGGGATTCACACCTTTGATTAATCTAAATGTTTAGCCCTGCCACTTGTTGGCAGGGTTTTAGTGCCCCCGAAGAAGAACCGTACCGGTTGAAAAGAAACGCAATACACGATACGCAATACGAGATTATTGCCCAAACGAACGGCCGTACGCTGAGCTGCTGAGCTTAGCTGCTGGAAGAAACAGGATTATGGTTGAGCTCACAGACGAACAGAGGAAAGTCATGTTTCAGCTCGGAAGAACAGACTCTGTTTTCGATTCGGTCCCCGAGCATGTTATCGATCAACTTGTGCAGATGGGGCTATTGTACTATCGGTCAAAAAAGAATATCTGCTTCACTGATGAAGGGGAGAGAATTTATCAACAGCTAAAAAAATGGGAGTCATTAGCATAGTATCGTCATCTTTGCGCGACCTTGCCGCTTTTTTTCTTGCCTTTTCCGACAATACCGACCATAATTTCACCAGTAAGCGAGACTCACACCGTTGATCCGTTTGGAAAAAATTGGTAGGGTGTGCACCGCACACCAAAGTTATTTAAATGCGGAATCAAAACGAGGTAAAGAATTGTAGGGTGGTGCTTTAGCCCACCAGCCGGTTCTAACTGCTGCACACGCGGTGCCGGTGAGCTTTTCTTTATGCGGAAACCATATAAACAATAGAATGGCTGGGGACAGCTCGTGAAGCGTATCTCGTATTGCGTATCGCGTGAAGCGCGTTGCGTAGATTGATAAACCTAACGATTGTGGTGTGCGGTGCACACACTACGAACTCTTGAACCGGCACCGCAGGGGTGCCGGCTAAACGCCTTCTGTCCTCTGCCTTCTGTCCTCTGCCTTCTGTCCTCTGCCTTCTGTCCCTTCGACTGGATTCGACAGTCTCACCACAGGTCCGCTCCCCTCGACCGTGCTCGGGACAGGCAGGGCAGGCTTCTGTCGTCCGTATTCAAATTGTCGCCTAAATTTGGTATAAATATATACGGACAAATTTTAGATAGGCTCGTGAGTATATGTTCGGATTCAAAAAATGGCGACGAAATCGACTTGCCGGTCGGAAGTTCCCTGACCAGTGGCTTGAGATTATTAAAAGAAACGTGCCGATTTACAGGCTGCTATCGGCGGCGGACCAAAAAGAGCTGCAGCGTCACATCCTTATCTTTATCTCAGAGAAAGGTTTCGAAGGCTGTGGCGGCCTAAAGATTACCGACGAGATAAAGGTCACCATAGCGGCTCAGGCCTGTATCTTGCTGCTTCACCGCAAAACCGAATACTATCCCGGCCTTTCTTCTATACTTGTATATCCAAGGTCTTATATAGCGCGTAGCACGCGACATCTGGCCGGTGGAATCGTAGCGGAAGGCATGGATGTTCGTCTGGGCGAGTCCTGGCATCATGGCTCGGTCGTCCTCTCATGGGACGACGTCCGCCGCAGTGCTGCTGATATTCATGATGGTCATAACGTAGCTTTACACGAGTTCGCACACCAGATTGATAGCTCTTTTGCCAAAGGTGACGGTACGCCGGTCCTTAAAAGCGCTTCGACCTTCATAGCCTGGGCCCGTATCTTGCAAAAAGAATACCAGAAGCTTCAGCGCCAGGTCAGCCGCAATAGCGTCACTATCTTGGATAAGTATGGTGCTGTGAATCCCGCCGAGTTTTTTGCTGTTGCAACCGAATATTTTTTTGAGAAGCCAAAGCAATTGCACAGACTCCATTCAGAGTTATACGAAGAATTAAAACGTTTCTACCAGCAAGACCCGGCCGGGTGGAAAAAAGAGAATGGCCGGCAAACTTTTGCAATATAGTTCGCACAATCAGGTTTATGTCATGTGAGCTTGCCGTTGGCTGAGATTTTAGATTCTTCGACTCCCTCAATCTCATTCGTCGCATGTATTACGTCCCTCGTTGACCGGCACCGCAGGGGTGCCGGCTAAACGTCTTCTGTCCTCTGTCTCCTGTCTCCTGTCTTCTGTCCTCTGTCTTCCATCTCCTGCATACCAAATATTGTTCGTTCTATTATCTTGTGGAATTTTACTGCTGCTACGGTAGAATGTCGCACTTAAATAGGTAAGGATGTGAAAACTATATTCGGCAATAATCCAACAAAAAATTTACGTGGCGTCTGGCTCTTGTACGCTTCGGCGTTCGCAATGTCCATGGCTATCAGCGTATGGTGGACGACTATGCCCTTTGTAGTCCGCAATATCGGTGGCACCGAGAGCCACGTCGGCTACGCCTGGGCTGCTAATATGATTGGCTACATGTTCTGCCTGCTCCTGGCAGGCTTGGCACTGGGCCGGCACAACCCAAAAAACACTACACGCACCGCAGTTGCAGTCAACTTTCTATCAGCTTCGGTAATGGGTATTTTGGTTTATGTCATTCTGTCAAAAGGCCTTGTCGGCAATTTATATCTGATTTGGCTTGTAATCGCAGCCGGTACGGTGGCGGGAGGTGCAATGTCACTATTCTGGCCTTTTCTTATGAGCTGGGTATCTGAAGACCTTGAAGGTCGTATCCTGAATCGCCGGCTTGGAACGTACAATGGCATGTGGTCCGCCGCTGCAATGATAGGGCCATTACTCGGTGGTGTCTTTGTTGAAACAAGTACACTGCTTCCTATCGTTTTTACTGCCGGAGGTTTTATAATCTGCTTTCTATCTCTGACCGTCGCAACCGATGGCTCCGTTCAGACAACCTTGTTTCGCGATGTAGAAACCCGCCCGGTGGCCGGCTGTGAGAGTAGAGCTACCTTAGTGCGGTTTCGCTGGATGGCTCGTATAGCTCTATTTAGCTCCTGGGCCTGCCTGGGTGTCACGCGCTCACAGTTCGCACTGCTATTTACGAGCATGGACTTTTCGGAGACATGGTTCGGCATAATAGTCACTATATTCGGCATCTTCAATTTCGCCGTGTTGACAGCCGCCGGCAAAAGTATCTTCTGGCACTTCAAACCTTTATTTTTAATCACCGCTCAGACGCTTCTTCCGCTGTCACTTCTAATGATCATCTTTGGCCGATCGCTTCCAATATTTATCCTGTCTTTTATTATCATGGGCTGTGGTTTTGGCTTTGCTTACAGCTCGCACCTTTACTATGGCTCCTGCGGCAGCAAAAAACGTTCCGTGCAGATGGTTATTCATGAGGCGACAATCTCTATCGGCATCATCGTCGGCTCAGGCGCAGGCGGATACCTCGCAAAGAACATCGGCCTTTATCAGCCTTACTGGTTTGTCCTTACTCTTGTAGCTGTTGGCTTATTTATCCAACTGACTCTGCTTCTGCATAGCAAGCTAACGCAAAAGAGCGGTTCGTGATTCGTAGTTAGTCAATCGT
>Ga0307438_1002320_pt1 | contig 11179 bp, 14 predicted proteins | sample SalMarWE160110MG_FD_202144 | JGI IMG/M metagenome (GOLD analysis project Ga0307438, IMG submission 202144) | Salt marsh sediment microbial communities from the Plum Island Ecosystem LTER, Massachusetts, United States - WE1603-110 | ecosystem: Environmental > Aquatic > Marine > Intertidal zone >...
AAATAGTTTTTTAAGAGACCTTTCTCTGGGAGACTTGACGGTAATTGTTTTTCACGCTACGTTATCCGCAAAGATTAACATAATTGCGAGAGATTTATTTCCGATAACACCGTATGAGCTTTCTCTGATTGACTATTTTCTCGAAAATCATTCCAGTATATTGAATAATCGATTTGAGCAAATAGAACAGAATAGAGCAATAATCCAGAATTTTCTTGATAATAGAGAGGATGTTTCGGCAGCGTATTCTAACAGTATTTCTTCGATTTTTTTAAAGCTGCCGGTGCCAAGTGCCGATACTTTTGTAGAGTGGCTGCTATGCGAGTATAATCGAGACAAGAGAACAGTGTTTGTAGCGCCTTCCGTTTTTTTTCACTCCAATGAATATGAAGATGAAGGGGAAATTTTAATTGACTATTGTTATCTTAATCCCGAAATTCTGGAAGAAGGTCTTGATATATTGCAGGATGCGCTTGATCGGTATCTGGGTTTGGAAGCAGTAAAAGAAGTTGAACAATGATCTCAGAAAAAGGCAAAAATACACCAAAATCTTCAATAAGGAAGCTAATACACTATGCTGATAAAGCTGAAAGTGAGGGGGTACACGTTTATCATTTAAATATAGGGCAACCGAATATTAAGACACCTCAAGTGATATTGGATGCAATACATAATTTCAATGAAGATATTTTTGCTTATAGCCCGTCCCAGGGAATCCCTGAGTTAAGAATGGTTTGATGTCTTTAACAATAAACGTTAAGAGACTGGATGAGACTTTACCCCTACCTGATTATCAAACCGTGGGCAGCTCCGGACTTGACCTTTATTCTTCAGGGGATTTCTTTTTAGCTCCCGGCGATTTTAAAATGATTCCCACGGGAATTGCTCTTGAGATACCTCCCGGATATGAGGGTGAAGTTAGAGCGAGGAGCGGACTTGCATCAAAGTTTGGAATAGGAGTATTGAATTCACCGGGAACTATAGATTCTGATTATCGGGGAGAGATTAAGGTGATTCTTTTTAACCTAAGTAAAAAAGATTTTGAGGTAAAAAAGGGAAATAGAATAGCGCAATTAATTATTTCTAAAGTTGAAAAGGTTAATTTGAGAGAGGTAAAGGAACTCAAGACGACTAAAAGAGAGGATGGAGGTTTCGGTTCTACAGATTATTAATTATGAAAAAAATCTTCATGCTTTTTATGACTCAGTTTTTAAGATTTACTCCCGATTGGCTCCGGGAGTTTTTGGCAAGAGTGTCCGGGACTTTATGGTTTTATTTCGCGGGGGAAAGAAAAGAAATCATAAGAGAAAATTTGATTACGGTTCTGGGCAAGGCTGAAGAGAAAGATGTAAAGAGAGTTTTTATCAATTTTATGAGAGTGTACGGTGATATTCTTAATGTACCCAATATGAGTAGGGCATATATGAATTCAATGATCAAGCTTGAGGGAGAACATTTGATTAAGGAAGAATTAGACAAGGGAAAGGGGGTAATTATTGTTTCTTGCCATGTTGGAGGGATGGAATTGGCAGGTATTTATCTTGCGAGTTTGGGTTTTCCCCTCTATTCCGTCGCGGAAACCAAAGGACCGGGCGCAGATTTTTTTAAATTTTATAAGCATTATAGAGGTCATTTTGGAAGCAAATTGTTGCCTCTTGAGAGCAGGAGATTGCCTTTTAGATTGATAAAATTACTAAAAAATAACAAGATGATTGTTTTGATTGGTGACAGAGACATCTTGGATTCAGGAATGACGAGTGAATTTTTTGGACGTAAGGCATCGATTCCGAAAGGTACTGCTTTTCTTTCGAAAAAAACAGGTGCGCCCATTTTGGTAGGAGTTCTGGCTTTTGATCCGAATTCGCCACGATATTCTGGTAAAGTTTTTAAACCTCTTTACCCTGAAGATTTTGACTCGGCTGATGAAATGCTGAAGGAAGTTATTCGTCTATTGGAGGAAGGTATACGAATGTATCCCTTTCAATGGTTTGTTTTTCAAAGAATCTGGAAATGAAAATTCTTTTTATTTCTGATTTTTATTATCCTCATATTGGAGGAGTTACTGAACATATATACCATCTTGCCAATGAATTTGAGAATATGAGACATAAGGTTTCAATACTTACAGCGGATATCAAGGGAGATTTAAAACCGGATGAAAGGAGAGTTATTCGTTTGGGAAAGTCAATGGTGATTCCTATGAACCAATCTAATGCTAGGATTACCGGTTGGGTTAATTTATCTGCTCTTTCAAGGGTTGTGAACGATTATGATGTTATTCACATCCACGGTATAATTGCCCCTACTTTACCTCTTCTTTCCCTTAAAGTCTCAAGAAAAACAAATATATTTACTTTTCATCCGACTTTTGAATCTTCTGATTTGTATAAAGTTTTCAAAAAATATTTAAAGCATTATTTAAAAAGAATTCATGGTAAGATTGCTGTCTCAACTACCGCAAGAGATTCAATTTGCAAATATTTTCCGGATGATTATCGTATAATTCCTAACGGAGTTGACCCAAATAGGTTCAAAAATTCCGGAGAGAAAAGAAATCCTTTTGAAATATTATTTGTTGGACGGATAGAACCAAGGAAAGGACTGCAGTTTTTAGTTGACGCTTTATCTCGTATAAAGCGGGAGTTTCCGGAGGCAATGCTTACAGTGGCAGGTGGTGGTTATAAAGGAATGAAGCTGAATATTCCTTCAGAAATTAAAGATTCAATTAAGTTTTTGGGTTTTGTGGAACCAACTGATTTGCCCGGAATATTCAGCAGGGCGTCGATTTTTGTATCACCGGCTGTTAGCGGGGAAAGTTTTGGCATTGTTTTATTAGAAGCTATGGCTGCAGAAACTCCTGTAATTGCTTCGGATATTCCCGGTTACAGATGTGTTATCGAAGACGGAAAGAATGGGTTACTTGTTTCTCCAAGGAATTCAAGAGAAATAGCTAATAAAGTTATACATCTTTTGGAAGATAAAGCCCTGCGCGAAACCTTGATTGAAGGAGGTCTTACGACAATTGCGAAGTACTCATGGGATACCATTGCAAAAGATATTATGGATTTTTATTATGAAGTCGATCCTTCTCTACCATAATATATCTAAAACGTTTTCGCCCTACGGTTCAATTGTTTTTCCCGATGTTTTTAGAAAACATATAAGATTTATAAAAAGTAAAGGAATAAGGTTTCTTCATCCGGATGAATTCTTCAAAGAGGATTCGGGAATTTTACTCACTTTTGATGATGGGTTTGTCGACTTATATGAGTTTGCTTTTCCTGTTCTTATGGATGAGAAGGTACCGGCTGTTGTATTTGTGGTTTCAGGTTTTGCCGGAAAGAAAAACGAATGGGAGGTTACAATGGGAAAATCATTTACTCACCTTTCGTGGGATAAGATAAAAGAAATGCATAAGTATGGTGTTACAATTGGTTCACACTCACATCTTCATCCGGATTATTCTCGTAGTCCTGCTGAGTTGGTTAAAAAAGACATGAAGCTCTCTTTTGAGGTCATATCTGACAAAATAGGGGAGAGAGTTAAGTATCTTTCCTATCCTTTTGGTAGAATAAGAAGAAATGAAAGTGAGTTAGCAGGGCAGGTTGGTTATGAAAAAGCATTTATTTCTACCCCGAGAGAAACAAACAATCCTTACCTTCTTGGACGCTGGGGCGTATATACTATAGATACTCTTTTTAATCTTTCGGCGAAAATCGGTTTGAATAAATTCAGAGGGTTTGAGAGACTTAAATGCAAAGGAATCAACTGGGTTTCAAACGCGACGGGAATTATAAAAGGTTTATGTAAATGAGATTATGTGTTTTTAAGGAAAATAGTTAAAAATAATATGTTATATAACGGTTTTAATTTGTAACTCATTCACCCATGTTCCCATACACTCATTAACTATTTATTTTATTTCAATAATTACAGGAAGTTTTATTCGTTTGAAATGGGTTGATTTAATCCTATGTATAGTTTTCTCTATATACTCTTTTTCAAAACCCTCATCTTCAATTTCCTCTTTGCTTTTACCCTCATCAACGTAAAGTTTAAGAATGGGATCCAGGATTATATAGGGTAGAAGCTCATCTTCATCTTTTTGGTCTTTATTTAACTCTGCTGAAGGAGGTTGTTCTATGATTGACTGTGGGATAATATCTCCTTTAGTCTTGTTGATCCACTCCACCAATTCGTAAACTTCTGTTTTGTATAAATTGCCTATCGGGGCAATCGCTCCCACAGTGTCTCCGTAAAGCGTGCAATAACCGGTCAAGATTTCCGATCGGTTACCTGTTGCAATTACAAGTGCGTTTTTTCTGTTTGCGACATACATTAGTATATTTGCTCTGATTCTTGCCTGGAGATTTTCTTCCGGTACTTTTATTCCTTTGATTATAAGTTTTTCGGCGAGAGTTTCCAGATAAGTATTGAAAATACCGGTTATATCAAATTCAGTCAATGGAACCTGGAGATTTTCACAAAGCTCATACGCGTCTTTTTTACTGTTTTCGGAAGTAAATTCCGTTGGCATGAAAAGACAATCTGTATTTTCTTTTCCGATTGCATCACTTGTAAGTAAAACAGTTAGAGCGGAGTCGATGCCGCCGCTTACCCCTACAACTGCTCTTGTAATATTATTTTCTTTGAAGTATTTTTTTATTTCTTCAATGATTTTGTTGTATATTTTTTCCGTATCCATTATTGTTAATTTTGTCATAATTCGGTTTTTGTCAAGTATTTTTATTCTCCACACCACACCCCAAATAGTAACCACGAGATTACACAAGATTAACACTTTATTTTTTTGTTTAAAACCCAAACCACATCGCCAAATAATTAGCCACGGATTAACACCCAGGTACGGACGTTCCTCCCTACAGGGCAGGCAGATTTACACCGGATTGCCCAAAAACAACCCATTTTTTGATATGTGTTTTAAACAACACTATATTGTTTTCTCTGTGTACTCTGTGTGTTCTTTTTCTCTGTGTGCTCTGTGGTAAATGTTTTTTTCGTGTCTTTTGTTTTTTTCGTGGTTAAAGAAGGAGCTTGACAAATTTAAAAGTAGTTTTTATACTAATTTAAGGTTTGAAAATGGGGAAAGAAAAATCAGTGTATAAAACATTTGTAGATACGAGTTTCTCGGCCGCTCATCAACTGCGAGATTATAAGGGGTCATGCGGCGAGCTGCATGGTCACACCTGGAAGGTGAGGATTGAAGTCGAAACGGATAAGCTCGATAAATTGAGTATGACTATCGATTTTAAGGATTTAAAAATGAAGACAGATGCTGTAATTGGCAGGTTCGACCATCGCTGCCTTAATCAGATAAGTCCTTTTGACAAGAAAAATCCCACTGCAGAGAATATTGCTCGGTATGTCTATAATGAAATGAAAGAACTTCTGCCCAATAACATAAGGATTCTCGAGGTAATAGTCTGGGAATCTGCAAATTATGGGGTAAAATATTCGGAGCGATGATTTGCTTAAAGTTAATGAAATCTTTTATTCTATTCAGGGAGAGTCTTTTTTTTCAGGAATTCCTTTTGTATTTGTAAGGCTAACCGGCTGTAATCTTAGATGCTCTTATTGTGATACGAAGTACGCTTACGAAGAAGGAAAAGAAGTCACAGTTGAGCAGATTTTGAAAGAGGTCAAAAAATATAAATGTCCTTATGTCGAAATTACCGGGGGAGAACCTCTCCTGCAGGATGATACACCCTTTCTTGTGGATTCTTTGATAGATAAAGGTTTTACCGTCCTTGTTGAAACCAATGGGACTAAGGATGTAAGTGTTGTATCCGATAAAGCTATAATAATTATGGATATAAAATGTCCTTCCAGCGGCGAAAAAGGTAAAATTGATTGGGAAAATATAAAGCGGTTAGATTTTAAAGATGAGATTAAATTTGTAGTTGCTGAAAGGTCGGATTACGATTGGGCAAAGGGAATCATAATTGAGAAAAACCTGACTGGTAAAGCTAAAGTTCTGTTATCTCCTGTTAAAGAAAAATTGGATCCGGCTTTACTTGCCGAATGGATTTTAAAAGATAATTTGAAGGTTCGTTTTCAAATGCAATTGCATAAGATTTTATGGCCGGATGTTAAGAGAGGCAAATGAATTGAGCAAAAAAGCAGTAGTTTTATTAAGTGGTGGTGTCGATTCAGCGACTACTCTTGCGATTGCGAAAGATTCAGGGTATGAAGTGTACGCGATAAGTTTTCGTTACGGTCAGAGACACCATTTTGAGATTGAGGCTGCCAGGAAGGTTGCTCGCGAAATGGATGTTAAAAAGCACTTAATTATGGATATAGATTTATCTTCTTTTGGGGGTTCCGCGTTAACTGATGATATTCCCGTTCCAAAGAGAGAAAAAGTAGAAGATATCGGAAGAGAAATCCCCATTACTTATGTTCCCGCTCGTAATATTATTTTTTTAAGTCTTGCTCTCGGATGGGCTGAAGTTCTTTGCTGCACCGATATATTTATTGGCGTTAACGCTATCGACTATTCTGGTTATCCTGATTGTAGAGAGGAATTTATAAAAGCTTTCGAAAAAGCGGTAAATCTTGGAACAAAAAGTGGGGTAGAGGGTAAGAAAATCAAAGTTCATACTCCGCTTATTTCACTTACTAAATCCGAGATAATAAAAAAAGGGTTGAAGTTAGGCGTTGATTACAGTTTGACCCACAGTTGTTACGACCCGGATGAGAAAAGGCGTGCCTGCGGCAGATGCGATAGTTGTCTTTTACGTAAAAAGGGTTTTGAGGAAGCGGGAATCGAAGACCCAACTGTGTATTATTAGTCAATTAGGGGATTAGTTGATTGGTTAAGTAGTGAAATAGTAAAATAGTAAAAGTTTTTCGTGTGTTTAGTGGTTGTTTCGTGGTTTATTTTTTCTCAGGGGTTTCTTGCTCTTCCGGTGTGTTTCAAATCATGATGGAATATTGGCCAGGGGGTGTTGGCAAGACCTCCTGAAGAGCCGTAAATGACGTAGAGATTGTTATCATAGGAACCTACATAGATGGTGCCGTCACTACCAATCGCCGGGGAGGAGCGTACATCACCTCCGGTTGGAAACGTCCATTTCTGGGTACCATCCGGGTTTATCGCGTAGAGGTTGTTATCATCGGAACCCACATAGATAGTGCCATCTGAGCCTATCGCAGAGGAGGAGGACACCCAATATCCGGTTGAAAACGCCCATTTTTGGGTCCCATCCGGGTTTATCGCGTAGAGGTTGTTATCATCGGAACCCACATAGATGGTACCGTCACTGCCTATCGTAGGGGAGGAGCGTACATCACCTCCGGTTGGAAACGTCCATTTCTCGGTGCTATCCGGGTTTATGGCGTAGATATTGTCATCACGGGAACCCACATAGATGGTGCCGTCATTGTCTATAGCAGGGGAAGACCGCACCCAATCTCCGGTTGGGAACTTCCATTTTTGGGTCCCATCCGGGTTTATCGCGTAGAGGTTGTTATCATCGGAACCTACATAGATGGTACCGTCACTGCCTATTGCGGGGGAAGAATACACATTTCCTCCGGTTGGAAACGTCCATTTTTGTGTTCCATTCGGGTTTATTGCGTAGAGATTATCATCGGTGGAACCCACATAGATGGTACCGTCACTACCTACTGCCGGAGAGGAGAACACATTTCCTCCGGTTAAAAATGTCCATTTCTCGGTTCCATCCGGGTTTATCGCGTGAAGTCTGAGATTCCAGTAGGAACCCACATAGATGGTACCGTCACTGCCTATCGTAGGGGAGGAGCGTACATCACCTCCGGTTAAAAATGTCCATTTCTCGGTTCCATCCGGGTTTATCGCATAGAGATTGTCATCACGGGAACCCACATAGATGGTGCCGTCACTGCCTATCGCAGGACAGGATTCCACCCAATTTCCGGTTGAGAATGACCATTTCTGAATACCTGGGGGAGACTCGGATATTGCTGTTAAATGTTCGCTTGACCAACCGGATTCCGCTTCATTCTCATCTTTTGCCTTTGCTTTGACATAATATGTTCCCTCAGATGAGTAAGAATGATCCATGGAGACTGATTGTCCGTTTGAGACATAATCACTCCATCCTGAGTAATCTCCGTCTCCCCAGTCGAACTGATAGGATATACTATCTCCATCCGGATCAGTGGTACTGGCAGAAAAAGTGTATGTGCTATCCTTATATCCGCTTGATGGTCCGGAAGGAGTATCTGGTGTATTGGGAGGTGAGTTGGTTATAATGGATATTATTATTGGATGTTCAGTAGACCAACCCGATTCTAACCCGTATTTATCTTTTGCGTTTGCCTTTATGTTATATGTCCCCTCGGATGACCAGGAATGATCCATTGAAACCGAATCACCGTTTGGCGCATAGGAGCTCCAGTCTGATAAATTGCCGTCTCCCCAGTCGAATTGATAGGATATACTATCCCCGTCCGGATCGGTTGTGCTTGTATTGAAAGTATAGGAGTAATTCGTGTGTCCACTGTCAGGTCCTGAAGGGGTGGAAGGAATGTTCGGTGCAGTATTGTCTAATATTACCATTAAATGTGGGTCAGACCACCTTGATACTTTGTCTTTTATATCAATGGCTCTTACACGTATATTATAATGCCCTGTATCATCCCAGGAATGTGTTGTTATGATTGAATCTCCCGAGTCGAAAAAGTCACTCCAATCTGAATTATTCTCTGTTCCCCAATCGAACTGGTAGGCAATATTGTCACCTTCCGGATCGGTTGTTGAAGCTTTGAAGAGCAGTGTATCGTTGACGTTACCGGCGGACGAACCTGTAGGAGGAAATGGTGTTAGCGGCCAGCTGTTTTTGTGACAATTAAAGAACAAAACAGAAATTATTAAAATAATAACTAAATATTTATAGAATTTTTTCATTAATGGCACCCTATTTTTTATGTTTAAATTATATATTAAAAATTAACGAAAAATTTAAGTTTGTCAAGGTTTTAGGTAAGTTTAGTGACTACTTGTGAGACTAATTTGGGGGGATTGGGTTTTAAATAACAAAAAATCTCTGTTTTCTCTGTGTGTTCGTTTTTTCTCTGCGTCCTCTGTGGTAAATGTTTTTGTTTTTTTCGTGTATTTAGTGTATTTCGTGGTTAGATCAGTTTTTTCTCTGTGTCTTCTGTGGTTCAAATTTTTAGTTTATAATTGTTCTTCCAGTTTTGCGATAAATTTTTCCCTCTCAATACCAAATTCGATTGTTTTATTTTCCGAGGTAAGCCCCGTACTAATTTTTACCGGAATACCGGTAATTTTCTTCAAGTATTTTTGCAGTTCTTTATTAGCTTTACCTTTCTCTGGAGCACTTTTTATCCAGATTTTAAAAGTGCCGTTTTCCATCTTTACAATTTTGTTTTTGTTTGATGATGGCTTTACTTTTATTCTTAATTTGGACATAGGAAAGTATAAGTTTTCTTGGTTTATATGTCAATGTTATTTTCCCCCCCTTGACAAAATTGCGTTTTTATGTATAGTTGAAATTGAGACTCAGTCTCAATTATGAAAAAAGAAAAAGAGATATTTAAAAGATATTTAATTAAAAAGGGTTTAAAGTTTACTCCCGAAAGAGAGCTAATTTTGAAAGAAGTTTTTTCGAGGCATGATCATTTTGACGCGGAGGCTCTTTTTCAAGTTTTTCGCGGGAGGGGGGAGGATGTCTCGAGGGCTACCATTTACAGGACCTTACCTTTGTTGGTGGATAGCGGGCTTGTTCAAGAGGCAATGAGATGTGGGGAGAGGGTGTGTTATGAGCATATTTACGGGCATAAATCACATGGACATATGATATGTATAAAATGCGGTAAGATAATAGAGTTCGAAAATAAGGAATTAGAAAAGATAAAGAAAAAGATGTGCGGTAAATATGGTTTTAAACCTATAGAGTTTAGATTTGGGATTAGGGGATATTGCAAGAGTTGTCAAAAGAAGTTGTAGGTTTGTTAGTGAGTAGTAAATAAGGGGCTAATATTGGATTCAAAAAAAGATTTTAACGATAAAAGTTTTGCGGAGCTTTATATTAAAAAACATAAGAAAATTTTGCGAAAATTAGGTTATTATTATGCAAAAAAATTGGAAAACCTTGGTTTTCGTGGCGGGAAAATAATCGATGTTAGTTGTGGTTTTGGTACGATGTGTATAGTCCTGGCTAAAGAAATTCCAGGGTGTGAGGTGGTGGGTGTTGATTTATCTGTTCCTTTATTGGATTGCGCGAGGGATAATCTCTCTCGGGAGACGTTTGAAAGTAGAGTGAAATTTGAAAAGGAAGATGTTGAAAAAATGTCTTTTGAAGATAATTCATTTGATGCGGTGTTTAACATCAATATGGTTCATTGGGTTAATGAACCGCTTTCTATGTTAAATGAGATCGAGAGAATTTTAAAGCCAAAAGGATTTCTTTTTATAAAAGATTTACGACGTTCATGGTTAGGAGTGTTTGAAAAAGAAGTAAATAATGCTTTGACTTTAGATCAGGCAAAAAAAATGATAGATGACTCAGAGCTCAGAAAAGGTTCTTTTTCTAATAGTCTACTATGGTGGAATTTTGAAGCATGATAAAAAATATTAAGATGAAGTTAAGAATGTATGGTTTTATCGTTAATTTTTTGGTTTACCCCTTGACAAATAAGTTAACATGGGTATATTAACCGACGTTATGACTGACCAGTCAGTTAGAAAGATTCAAATAATGGAAAAAGCGAAGGAACTCTTTGCTGAAAAGGGTTATCATCCTGTAACTGTGGAGAAGGTTGCCGAGGCTTGTGGAGTTGCGAAGGGTACGCTGTATTTATATTTTAATTCCAAGGCTGATCTCTTTATCGAAATCTTTGTAGAAGCACATAAAGAGATTATCGAAGAGGTGAGGAGGGTGATCGGATCGGGTAATGGTTTTGTAGAGGTTATTTCTGAAATTTTCGATTATTTCGAGGAGTTTATAAGGGGGGATGGTTTTTTCAGCAGGTTTGGTAAGGTTCAGAAAGGGATGAGAGGGGCTAATATTCCGCTTGAATGTTTTCAAAAAATTAATGAGTCGGTAGCTGAAATGATCGAGTCTTTGGAAAAAGAGGCGGTGAGTGTTCTTAAGGGATATTTTCCTGGTAGTAAATTAAATTTTAACGATATTTTTGAAATAATCGTTTC
>Ga0307438_1002323_pt1 | contig 11168 bp, 5 predicted proteins | sample SalMarWE160110MG_FD_202144 | JGI IMG/M metagenome (GOLD analysis project Ga0307438, IMG submission 202144) | Salt marsh sediment microbial communities from the Plum Island Ecosystem LTER, Massachusetts, United States - WE1603-110 | ecosystem: Environmental > Aquatic > Marine > Intertidal zone >...
ATTTTGGGCTCGCGGTGCATTTTATGGCACGCAATTATAACAGCTAAAATATCAATAGAAGAACCATTATTAGAAAAAACAACGCAGCTATTGTGCTTAAAACAAGTACGGCCATTCGGTAGCGAGCGATAGTCTCTTCAGTATAGGTTTTTTCTTCTGCGAAGTCAAGGGATTCTCCTTTTTCTAACTCCTGCAGCACCGATACATCGAATCTTTTATGGGCTTGAATCGGCGGCTGGCCATTGCGAAGAGCATCTAAATCCGTGAGCAGCTCTTCGACATTGTTGTAGCGGTACCTTCTGCGCTTGGTCATCATAATCTCAATGACTTCAGATACGCCAGCCGACAGTGAAGTGTTTATGTGGTCTGGTGGTATAAGACGTTCACGCAAATGCTTTTTCATAACCTCCATAGAGTCATCTGCCATAAACGGAACACGTCCGGTGACCATGTGATAGAACGTAGCCCCGAGACCATAGATGTCAGCTCTACCGTCTATGTCGATTTTACCACGTATCTGTTCAGGTGCGATATAGTAAGGCGTACCGTAAGCTTTACCCGCCTCGTTTTCCGCCAATTTGATATCGGTTATCTCTCGCGCCAAACCCATATCCGCAAGTTTTACTACGCCGTCATTACTGATCATTATGTTCTTAGGCTTGACATCGCGGTGGATAAGGCCGTGGGTGTGGGCATGTGCAAGAGCATGAGCGACTTGAATTACTATGTCCAGCGCTTCTGTTTCATTAAAGACTTTGCCGGCTGATAAATCATCGGCCAGTGTTCTACCTTCAACATACTCCATAACAAAATAGTGATACCCCCCTGCCTCACCCACATCGATGGCTTGGACGATATTATTGTGGTTGAGCTTGCCGGCAGCTTGGCCTTCTTTGTAGAATCGCTCAACATACTCAGGATTCTCAGTGAAACGTTTCGGCAAAATCTTAATTGCAACAATTCTGTTCAGACTTAACTGCCTGGCTTTATAAACAACTGCCATTGCACCGGCACCAATCTTGCCCAGTATTTTATAGCCCGGAATCTGGTGCGTAGTACTTTTGCTTTCTTTGAGCATAACCTTCAATCGCACTGCCTGGTTCTGCGTTATATAACCAAGCTCAACCATTATTTTCGCAAGTTCTATAGGATTAGTTTCAGGACGTGATTTCAGCTCCTCAACGGCATGCTGCAACTCCTCCTTTGTGCAGAAACCCTGCTCTACAGCTATCCTGCTAAATAACGTATCGTAACTTGTTTCGTTCTTCATTTATCTCTCTCGATCCCTCGGCCTGGCTCGTCCTCAACCCTGAGGCCCAGACCCAAAGGAAGATAAGCCATAAAGAAGCTCGTCACGGCGTAGCGTTGGGCTACGGCTGGCCTGCTGCTTCGGCGAAGCGCTCTCGCCTCCGGCGTAGCCTTTGGCGTAGCGGTGTCGCATAAACGAGTACTGTAGTCGGACAAACCATACGCATATAGGGATCTCGTTCTTCGGCTATACCTTCTACATCCGATAACAAAGTCATCTGCGCTAATTATCTAATTACAAAGTGTTCTGTCAAAAAAAATCCGCTGTTTCTGCTGCAAAGACAGCACTCGTCCGAAAACAAAGTCGGCCTTTTTACAGTGTGAGTTTAGCAGTTTTTCCCCCGCTGCCCGGTATGAATACGACAAAGCTACTGAGACTAAGCCTTATGTCCGTAGCTGTTATTAATCGGCCAATCCGCTGCCAATTTATTGGCCTTTTTTATTCAGTTTTTATAATCCTGTCAACTCCCTGCTAAAACTCTCAATCCTTTCCCGCTCCGGCTCCCCCGTTCTTGCTTTCGCCTGCCCCCGCGTCTTCCGACGCAAGGCGGGGCGGCGGGCAAGAAAGCACGGGGGCCGAGACGAGTTATTTATATTTTACACGTTCCGGCTCATGTTGCCAGCACATAATTATACTACTATATTTTATACGGAATTAAAAGACAAGTGTTCAGCATTTTATTAGCACTCGTTAGTGAAAAGATTTTAATTTGATAGGAGTGATAATTTCATATATTATGGAGTGTATTAAACCTGTCCTGAACTTTGTCGAAGTCCACAGGACACCTTACGGCGGAAAGGTTTGCCCCCACATCTGTCTTTTGACAGAAAGACGTGGGGGCAGTGCCTGCGTGTCTTGCGACACTTGTTATGGCAAGCACGCAGACACGGATCAGTTATAATTAAATTTTATAATACATACGTTGCGGATATAAATCAAGCGATAAAACAAAAATATTTTGGGATTTTTAGGAGCGGAGATTATGAACTCTTACACATTGGGACTAGATATTGGCTCAAATAGTATCGGCTGGGCACTTATTGAAATCGGTAAAAACCCTTCAATAATAAATATGGGTGTGAGAATTTTTCCAGAGGGAGTGGTCAGAGACACCAAAGGTCTTGAAAAATCGAAGAATCAAACTCGCAGAGAGTCAAGAGGAGCGAGACGAACTCATCAGAGACGTAATTTGCGGAAAGAACGATTGTTGAATATCCTTCAAACGGTTGGGCTGTTGCCGAAAGACGAGTCGGAATTGAGATCATTATTTCACACTAATCCATATCAATTGAGAAAAAATGGTTTAGATGAAATACTTGAACCTTATGAATTTGGGAGGGTCCTTTATCACCTGAGCCAACGTAGAGGCTTCAAAAGCAATAGAAAAAGCGGAAAAGCGAGAGAGGATGGAGTTATTATAAAAGGGGCAAACGCGTTGCAAACAGTGATGGATACCAAAAGATGCAGAACTATTGGAGAGTATTTTGCAGGATTAAATCCGGGGAAAAAACGAATACGTAGTCAATACACGTTCCGCTCGATGTATGAAAAAGAATTTGACTTATTGTGGGCAAAACAAGCAGCATTTTATCCAGAAATCTTGACGGATGAACTTCATAGAAAGATTAGGGACGAAATTATATTTTTCCAACGTCCTTTGAAACCGACAGATGAACTAATTGGCAAATGCGAATTGGAGCCGGGCGAGAAGCGATGTCCACGAGGAGACTGGTACGCAAGAAGATTTCGGATTTTGCAGGATGTCAACAATCTAAAGATACAAAATTCAGATGGAACTGAAAGTAAGATAACAAAAGAACAGAGAAGTTTTATTCTCGATGAATTAAGTAAGAAAAAGGAACTAAAGTATGAGGATATCCGCAAGAAGATGGGGCTGATGAAAACCCAGGTTTTTAATCTTGAGCAGGATGGCAAGGTAAAAACTTTGAAGGGCGATGTTTTTTCTGCAGTGATGAGGAGCAAGAATATCTTTGAACCAAAGTTTTGGGATGCAATGAATGAAAAAGAAAAGATTAAACTCAACGAATGGTTTGTAGAGCTTGAAGACGACCAACTTAGAGAGAAGCTGCGAAGCGAATATTGTTTCGATGATAAAAAGATAGAAACCGTCCTGAAAATATCAATTCCACAGAGGTATATGAGTTTTTCACGCAAGGCGATAATAAAGCTGTTAGAGTTTATGGAGCAAGGAGCGTTAACAAGTGAAGCAATAACTTTATCGTATCGGGACAAAGGGAAAGACAAAGATAGTTCAGATGTTTGCGACAGGCTGCCTTTGCCGGAAGACCTGCGTAATCCTATTGTCAATAAAGCATTGTTTGAGGTTCGCAAAGTTGTCAACGCTCTTGTGCGAGAGTATGGCAAGCCAGCGAAGATAAAGATCGAGATGGCAAGGGACGTACAGGGTAGCAGACGGCAGAGAGAGGAACTACACTGGAAGATGCGGGAAAATGAGAAGATCAATGAAAACGCACGCAAGCGGCTTAGAGAGGATATAGGGATTAATAATCCAACACGCCATGATGTTATCAAATACAAACTATGGGAAGAATGCGGCAAAAGATGTCCCTATACAGGAAAACATATTTCGCAAACGGCTATTTTCGGCTCAAATCCAGAATTTCAGGTTGAGCATATTCTTCCATACGACCGGAGTTTGGATGATAGTTATATGAATAAGACATTATGCGAGGTTCACGAGAATATACACGTTAAGAAAAATCAAACTCCCTTTGAAGCTTATAGCCATAACCCAGAAAAATATGAACAGATAAAGCAAAGTATAAAGGTCTTGCCCTGGCCAAAGCGGCAGAAATTCTTAAAGCAGGAGATAAACATCGACAACCATATAAACAGAGAACTTAACGATACCAGATATATCTGCCGTGAAGTTGTTGAATATCTTAAAAAACTCGGGGTGAACGTGCGTGGAACAAGGGGCAAGATAACAGCAGAGCTACGCCACCAATGGGGATTAGACGGAATTTTTGACGAGCTTGGTACAAGACGAAATGCCGATCACCGCAGGCACGCGACCGATGCGGTTGTGGTCGGTGTTACGGAAAATGAGCATCTGCAAAAGTTAGCCAGAAGTAAATATTCAGTGACAGGTGTATCATTTTATCCGCCCTGGCACGGTTTCAGAGAGGATGTGAGGGAGAAGATCGATCAAATTAATGTTTCTCACAGAGTATGCCGGAAGGTATCTGGAAAGTTGCACGAAGAAACGAACTACGGGCCTACAAAAAACAAAGGATTATATGTATTCCGTAAGGAATTAAAGAACCTGACTCTGCCGATGGTTAAAAATATTGTTGATCCTGTTGTTCGTGAGATTGTGAAAAAACGAATAGAAGAAAAAGGCTCTGATTTTTGGAAAGAGCCGTTATATATGAAGACGACCAAGAGCAACAAAAAGGTACCGATAAAGAAAGTGAGAGTGTATAATGTAGCCGAGAATGTTATACCGATGAAAGACCTTTCGGGGCAAATATACAGATACGTTGAGACGGGCAGTAACCATCATATAGAGATATTCGAATACAAAGACAAAAAAGGCAACATCAAAAGAGACGGTAAAGTTGTTACGATGTTCAAGGCAGTCCAAAGAAGCCAACATGAAGAACCAGTTGTTCAGACTAATCATGGAGCCGATAAAAAGTTTATTTTCTCTCTGGCAATAAACGATATGTTTAATCTTGAATTAGAAGATGGATCAAAAATACTTCATCGCGTTCAAAAAATAGATAAGAATAATAGAATAATTTTGAGACCACATACATATTCTGGGAAAGTAAGCGATTATGATAAGCCACCATCAATTCAGCGAAAAAGTGCAAGTACCTTACTAGGCTGTAAAGTGACAGTTGATCCTTTAGGTAAAATTTGGCCAGCGAACGATTAGCCTTTTTTTCATATTGAAGCAGCAATAATCAAAGTGACCTCGCTAATTTGCCGATAATAATTACTGGCGAGGTCACATAATGATTAAGCGGATTATCGAGATATCACAAGCTAAAACCCATCTGGCAATTCGATTCGGCCAGTTAATCATCAAGTCCTTCGACCCGGCTCAGGACGGACAAACCTGTCTCGAGCAAAGTCGAGAGAATGGAGAAAAGGTCTCAAGCATTCCTTGCGAAGATATAGGCGTATTGTTAGTTGACCATCAGGGGACAAGTTATACACACTGCGTCTTTACCGAGCTTTTACGATGCGGGGCCGTGATCATACTTTGCGGCGGTGACCACCATCCGGCTGGTATGCTTCTTCCGATCGAAAGTAACAGCATGCAGACAGAAAGATTCCGCCAGCAGATAGAGGCGAAAGAGCCGGTCAAAAAGAGATTGTGGAAACAGATTATAAGAGCAAAGATTAAACATCAGGCAAAATTAGTCGGTAGAGATAGTGACGTTTATAAATCATTGATGGCTTTAAGAGATAGAGTTCGTTCAGGCGACCCGGAGAATATTGAGGCACAGGCAAGTAAGAAATTTTGGCCAGCATATCTACAAGATATACAGGTTTATAGTGATCTTATCGAATCTAATATAAATTTCCGTAGAGACATAGACGGTCTGCCGCCAAATAATATGCTCAACTACGGTTATATGGTCATGCGCGCTGCTGTAGCGCGGGCACTTTGCTCGGCTGGACTTTTACCAAGTTTGGGAATTCATCATAGAAACCGTTATAACGCATTTTGCCTTGCTGATGACATCTTAGAGCCATTCAGAGTATTTGTTGAATCAAAGGTACGGGACGTGTGCCGTGAAATTGGTGTCCCAGATAATCTTGACCAAACAGTTAAAGCCAAACTTTTAGAAGTTCTGTATGAGTCTGTCACCATAGGTGGATTTAACGGACCTCTTATGGTTGGACTCCATCGAACGACGGCGTCACTACAGCGATGTTTTTCCGGTGAGCAGAAATCGATTGATTTACCAGACCTGTGATTATCACATTCTGTTTTCTGTATTCTGAATGCTGACTTCTGAATTTATGATAATAAGTGGGTACAGAGCTGTGTGGATTTTTGCTATGTTCGATCTGCCGACCGATACAAAAAAGGCACGGAAAGATTACACGTATTTTCGAAAAAATCTTTTAAAAGACGGCTTTAGTATGTTACAATACTCTGTGTATGTGAGGCACTGCGCGAGCGAGGAAAATGCTGATGTTCATTACAAAAGGATTAAGAGTTTTTTGCCTCCTGATGGTGAGGTTCGCATTATTACCATTACCGATAAACAGTTTGGACGTATGGAAACTTTCTGGGGAAAAATACGGAAACCTGCCCCTCCACAGCCTCGACAGCTCGAATTATTTTAGCAAATTTAGCCTGCAAGTCCTTTTGCAAAAAGGACTTGCAGGCTATCTATTATAACTGATCCGTGCCTGAGTGCAAGTCACAACATAGCATGTTCGGGTAAGCTCAAAAGGAAATTATAACTGATCCGTGCCTGAGTGCAAGTCACAACAATCAGAAGATCATATCCGGCTTGCTGAATATTATAACTGATCCGTGCCTGAGTGCAAGTCACAACTGCTTACCGGTATAGGCGCTTCGCCAGCTCATTATAACTGATCCGTGCCTGAGTGCAAGTCACAACCGGTGACGGTTCCATTCCCCGCGTGACGCTATTATAACTGATCCGTGCCTGAGTGCAAGTCACAACGGATGAGGCTGAATATCAGAAAATCTTAGAATTATAACTGATCCGTGCCTGAGTGCAAGTCACAACTGATAGCACCATCTATACCTATCGCAATAAATTATAACTGATCCGTGCCTGAGTGCAAGTCACAACTGCTTATCGGTTATAGGCGGCGATATTTATATTATAACTGATCCGTGCCTGAGTGCAAGTCACAACTTACTTTAACATAACCAGTTCCGTTGCATCATTATAACTGATCCGTGCCTGAGTGCAAGTCACAACCCAATACGGTGACGGTAGGTGGAGCTCCTGATTATAACTGATCCGTGCCTGAGTGCAAGTCACAACAGCAACTGCATTGCACTCCTACGACCTACGAATTAACGGCTGTGCCGTTCCGCCGTAAGGCGTCCCTTACGGCAGTAGCGCAGCGAAGAACGGAGAGGGCGGGATTCGAACCCGCGGTAGGGACAAGCCCTACACAGCCTTTCCAAGGCTGCTCGATAAGCCGCTCCGACACCTCTCCAATCTTGGTTTAATGGTTAATTGTTTAAATTCTTTGGCCTAAAACGACAGAGAAAAGAAGAACAACTTCCGTCTTCCGTCTTCTGTTTTATGAGCCAATTAAATACTTTGGTTCTTAATCAGTATAACGAAAAAACAAGATGACTGCAATTGTAATCTGTCGCAGAGACTTGGATAGGTGCATGTCATGTTTGTAGGCACTTTTTATGCAGCTAAAAGCTTTCTCTGCCATACAAGCTAAGAAAACAATAATCGAAAGTCATTGCGAGGAGGCCGCATCGCGACCGACGCGGCAATCTCAAAATGTTTGATGAAATGTGACAGCCTCAAGCTCAAATTAGTTACGGCAATCTGCCTTAGCACAAACTCTCAATTATCACAAACTCTCAAGCAGCGTTTCTGATTCCTTCACTTTCGGATCTATTATCTCTTTCCTGCAGAAAATCGCTTTTTTTAGCTGCTTTCGCGCTCTTGCTTTATCACCCATAGCCAGGTAAATCTGCCCAAGCAAATGCGCTGCCTCACCCTCAGCCCATCGGTACTTTATACCAATTGCCTTTTCGTATGCTGATTTTGTTTTCCTTTTGACAGTTGGGAAAATACTGTACCTGTGGCAGAGCTATAAGTATATGCGTATATACTTATAGAGTTTAACAGGAAAACTGGGTTTTGGGGGTAGTTGGGTATTCAATCGCGAATAAACGAGTCTTTAAGACCAGATAGAAGAAACGGTGTTGAAGATTTTGTTTTGGAGGGTTTCGATTAGCGTTTTTTTTCATTGTCGATTTTCTGCTCAGCTTCGATTTACACGCCTGTGGCGTATTCGGCGACAATTTGATTTTATTAACGGATAGCTATGCCACAAGTTATGGAGATTACGCGGATGGATTCGGCAAGTCCTTCGACGGTGAGCCGCTCAGGACGGTCAAACCGCTCACCACAAGTTTGGTCACAAGAGCATATAAGTATATGCGTATATACTTATGTAGTTTCCTAATAACCCGCAGGGCAGAGTTCCACGGGCTTTGCCCGTGGGTGAATGAAAAATTTATCCGCCCTCAAGGCGTAGTAAAATGGTACCACGGGTTTTACCCGTGGGGTTCCATAAAACATAATTTTTTAGTAGGCTTTAGCTCAGATTTTTAAATAGCGTTTCTGACTCTTTAACTGTAGGATCTAAAATTTCTTTCCTGCAGAAAATCGCTTTTTTTAGCCATTGACGGGCTTTTGCTTTATCACCCATAGCTAAATAGATCTGGCCTAACAAATGCGCTGCATCGCCTTCCGCCCAGCGGTATTTCATATTAATAGCTTTTTCGTAGGCTGAATGGGCATTAGTTTCGGCCTTATCAAAATCCTTCTTCTCCAGATATGCCCTTGCTAAAATTAGCTCCGCCGCCGGCTCATAGAGCTTAAATCCTGTTCGGCCACAAATCTTCAGAACTTCGTTTGCATCACTAATAGCAACTTCATATTTTTCCATATCTAAGCGCAATCTACCTCGCTCAAGCAAGGCTTCAATCTCAAGATTAGGCACGCCAATCTTATGAGCAATATCCAATGCATCTTGAATATGACCTTCCGCTTTTTTTATGCTACCTTTTTTCATTTCAATAGCACCAAAGCACCGTTTACATCTTGATATAGATTGTATAAAATTATCTCTTCGGCAAATTTCAAGATTCTGTTTTGTTAGTTCAAACGCTTCATCAAACCTCTTCGTTGAATTCAGAAAATCAGCATAAAAATTTCCCCACCCGCTATAAATCCGAAAACCTTCGGTCTTTTCACAGAGTTCATCAGCCTGTGAGAATTGATTTTCTGCTTCTTTGCTCTTACCCAATATATGAAGCATCCAGCCAAGATACGCCTTTGAAGCCCAGGTAAACCGATCAGACTTTGCTTTCCTTGCCAAATCAAGTGCCTTTTTGCTACTCTCCAGCCCGGACTCAATCTCACCTGTCCTAAATTGCAGATCAGCCAGGTTTCGATAACCCGCAGAGGCATATTCCCAGTCTTTCCCCTCCATACTCATTTTGACTCCTGTTAAAAATGGTTCTTCAGCCTCTTTTGGCCTGCCGATTTTACTAAGTCCCATTCCTGCCTCATTGAGCAGCCAGATTTGAGCGCTTTTGTTACTCACAAGCGGCATTTCTGAAAAGTTGCCTTCTGGAAAGGACATTTTTACAAGAGACAAGTTAATTCCCTCAGCTCCTAGTTTTTTGGTGATTTTGTAGTCACATGCTTGTCCACCAATTTTTTTGCGGTAAATAGAACTAAACACCTCATCATAAAGCCCTGCGGCACAGCCATGATAGACCTGCTCAAATAATGGCTGCATCTCTTCTAAAGTCTCGGGCTGCTGCGGTGCATATTCGCCAATATACTGATAGATACGTTTATGGCATAATTTCTTATCCTTCTCACTGAAATCGGCTTCAAAGTAGCTCTTTATTAGTGGATGTGTGCTGTAGGTCTTTTTCGTCTCATCACAAGCAATCAGCCGCCAATCAACTAAGCCGTTAATCAAGTCTCTAAAATCAAGCTCATCCATCTCAACTAATGCGTTATTGCATTTTGTACCTTCCATTTGGTGTCGAAATACACCCACAAAATCATCTTCCGTGATATCCCCGCGAAATAGCGAGAAGATATTCAAAAATGTCCGTTCCGGCTTAGACATTTTATCCGCGTATCTGCTCAACAGCTTGTTTACATCCTTAAATCGATCTTTATCACCTAGAACAAATTCGACATTAGGTGCTTGTTTTATATCTCCTCCATAATATCTTCTTAAATACCCAGCGACAGATGTCAAGCTAAGTGCATGTCCTTTATATTTCTTGGTAACTTCTATCATATCCTCATCACTTCCGTTTACGCCTCTCTTCTTTAACATTGATAATGCATCCGGTATGCTTAAATCAATCAATGGCTGGTTTTCATAACCGCGCTTATGCCAATCATCTAAATCTTTTAACGGAAAGCGTGTAGTAATCAAACACAGACCTTTTGCTTTAGGAACATCCGCTAAATAATGAAGCAATTCTGCACATTCGCGATGTATCATCTTTCCAAACTCGTCCCCGGACTCGCCCTTCTGCATCTGCTCAAGGCCATCCAGTATGATTAGGTAGGCTCCTTGGCCAATATTCTCCTTTATCCTTTCTACTTTATCCCACGTGCTTTTTATCGTATCTGGCTCTATTTGCCCGCCGGTCACATATCTAAGCAGTGCATTTAAAAATTGCTCGAGATAAGCATTACGATAAAAGCCCCACCAGAAGATACCATCCGGCTTGATGTTATTAGATTTTAGGTTATCGTACCACTTTCGCACGAGAGCTGATTTTCCTACGCCGCCCCAGCCGATAAGCGCCCCAATCTGTACTTTCGGATTCTTATACCATCCCGTGATAGTATCAAGCATCTCTTTGCGACCGACAAAGTTCACCTCCGGCGGCGTTTGATTATTCAAACTTGGTGGAAATGGGAACTGAGGGGACGGTTGCTTTTGAAGCAAAAGCGATTTATACCCATCCAGAAAGAGAATTCGGTGTTATGCCCGGATGATCTGGAAATTCTCGGCCAAGAGACTACGTAAAGCCTTTGCATGTTCCTTGACATCCTCAAAGAATGTGTGACATGCCTCG
>Ga0307438_1002328_pt1 | contig 11146 bp, 8 predicted proteins | sample SalMarWE160110MG_FD_202144 | JGI IMG/M metagenome (GOLD analysis project Ga0307438, IMG submission 202144) | Salt marsh sediment microbial communities from the Plum Island Ecosystem LTER, Massachusetts, United States - WE1603-110 | ecosystem: Environmental > Aquatic > Marine > Intertidal zone >...
CGGGCCGACCGCGACGAACTGCGGCTGGGCGGCGAGCTGCGCCAGATCACTGTCCTCTTCGCCGACCTGCGGGGGTTCACCTCGCTCTCCGAGCGGCGGTCAGCGCCAGAGGTCGTGGACTATCTAAACCGCCGCTTCGGGATCATCATCGGTCAGGTGGTGGCCCAGCGGGGCATGGTAAACAAATTCGGCGGCGACGCTATCGTCGCCCTGTGGAACGCGCCTCTGGAGTGCCCGGATCACGCTTTGCAGGCCTGCCGCGCGGCGCTCGCGTCTGTGGAGGAACTGGGTCGCTTGGCCGAGCCTGACCCTTCGCTGTCTGGAGCTCGCTTCGGCTTCGCATCAACACGGGGGAAGCGCTGGTAGGCAACGTTGGCTCTCCGGGCCGCTTGGAGTACACGGCCATCGGCGATCCGGTGAACCTGGCGGCACGAATCTGCGGTGTGGCCCCCGGAGGCGAGGTCTGGATCGATCCGGCCACGCGAGAGTTCCTGGCCGGACGGCTCTCCGAGGAGCATCTCGGCTCCTTCAGCCTGAAGGGCAAGGAGGAGCCTGTGCCTCTCTTCCGCGTGCGGCCGAACGCGCCCTAGGTCGCTGCCAAATCTGGCCGCCTTGCCGTACTTCCCTCCAACTACATCGAGGCTGCTGTGATTTGGCGAGCTTCGGCGAGGAATGGTGGCTGATAGGTAGTCGCACTTGCCTTCTTATGCTTGACAGCATTTGCACATGCGATAGAATGGGCATCAATCACTGCGGTTGTGTAGGTGCCCCCCATATTCGGGGCGCTGCCAGCCAGTGATCTGGGACCATCGGCAGGGGCGGTCGGTGCCGCCAGCGGTTCTGTACGTTTTGTGCTCATTGCCCGGCGACACCGGTACGCGCCTGGTTTATTTTGGGGATCTCGCTCGTGGGCGAACTGTTAGGGTGGAGACAGGCGCGTGTTCTCTGCAGCGGTTCTGATTCTGGAGCGAGGCCGGAAGAATGAGTCTGGCTGACAAGCAGAGCATGGAAGCCTATGACTTCCTACGTTATCGGGGCAGGACCGGCCGGCGAAAAGGGGGCGGCCCAAGCCGCCTATTTCGGCAAGAGGGTGGCTATCATCGAGCAGGGGAACGTGGGTGGGGCTGTCGTCAACACGGGCACGCTGCCCAGCAAGACGCTGCGGGAGACAGCGCTGTACCTCTCCGGGCTGAAGCAGCGCGGTCTCTATGGGGTAGACTACTGCCTCAACAAGGAAATCACTGTGGACGACCTCTTCTAGCGCAAGAAGTGCGTCGTCGATGGTCATTTGGACCTGGTCAGGGAGAACATCGCTCGGCACAAGATTGAGCTCTTTCAGGGTGTGGCCTCCATCGAGGACCCCTGCACGGTTCGGGTGAGCGGGGGCGACGGGGACTCGTTCCGGCTGAGAGGGAAGTACATCCTGATCAGCACCGGCTCTCGGCCCTACCGACCTGCACACGTTCCCTTTGACGGAGAGTATGTCTACGACTCAGACAGCATCCTGAGGCTTAAGCGCATCCCCTCCTCTCTGCTGGTGATCGGAGCAGGGGTCATCGGCAGCGAATACACCACCGTTTTCGCTGCGCTGGGGGTGCCAGTTACCTTGGTGGACGGTAGGGAGAGGCTGCTGGGGGTACACATCATCGGGGAGCGGGCTTGCGAGTTGATTCACATCGGGCAGGCCTGCATGTACTTCGGCGGGACCATAGACTTCTTCATCCAGAACGTCTTCAACTTCCCCACCCTCTCCGATGTCTACAAGTATGCTGCCTACGACGGCTTGGGGAATCTTCAGCGTGCCAGAGAAAGGCAGAAGAATTGAGGCAGGAGGTATTGCACCAGCGAGTCGACTCGGCTGCCGGCCTAGACTGGGACGGAGCGGCCCTTCTTGGCAAGGGTGAAGAGCGGGGCCTTTACCGATGGGGGTGTACTAATGCTTAGCGGACGTCGACTGCTCTCCGGCCTGGTTGTAGTCGTGGCTATCGCCGTGGCCGCTGTGCTAGTTGTTAGGTTCGTGTTGCTCGGCCCTTCCCCCGCTCAGGCTTCTTTCACCACCCTGTCAATCATATCGGGCACGGTGGAGGTCCGGGATGAGGGCACAGCCGAGTTTCGGCCGGCTGAGGACGGCGAGACCCTGGATGTCGGGGACGCCGTGCGCACCGCACAGGACTCGCGCGCCCTCATCACTTTCTTCGAGGGCAGCACGCTGGAGATGGAGCCTGAAACCGAGGTGAGCCTGGAGAGGCTGGAGGGCGAGGAGGAAGGCGGGTTCTTCACCAAGATCGGCCAGTCGATTGGCGTGACCTGGCATCGGGTGGTCGAATTCACAGACCCGCGCTCCGCCTACGAGGTGGAAACACCCGCCGCTATCGCCGCGGTGCGGGGGACTCTCTTTCAGGGTAAGGTGGACGCCTTCGACGTCATCGAGGGGCACCTGGCTGTAAGGGCGCAGGGGGTCGAGAAGGTAGCAGGGCCACACATGCGCATGCATGTGCCGCCCGGCGAGCCGCCGGCGGAACCTTTCCAGCTACCCGAGCCGCCGAGTACGCTGGAGCTGAGGCTGAGTTCGGCTGCCCTTATGCTGGTGGTGACGCCCTTCTCGACTGCAGCCGGCTTGGTACCTCCTGGCTATCCCGTCAACCAGGAGCCGGCTACCACGATGACTGAGCCGGGCGAGGAGCCTCAGGTAGTGCTGTTCCGACGGGTGATCGACGGCACTTACGAGGTGTTCCTGTTCGGCATAGCGCAGGGCGATTACGAGCTAGATGTCACAGGACGAAACGGCGGGCGCGTGGTCTGCCACGGACACATCGAGGGCGCCATCGAGGAAGACGGGCGGTGGGTGGTCGACGTTGACATGGATGTCGATGAGGAGGAAGGGCTCATACGGGGGTGCACCATCGGCGAGCCTCACCGCACCAGCAGTGGGCCGAACGTTGCACTGGTACTGCGGGAATCCCTGCAGGCTCGTCTCCCTACGCGCTTCGTCGCCGCACTTTCGCCTACACCAATACCGACACCCACGGCCACGCCGACCCCGCCCAGCCGTTCACCTACACCCACCCCGACGCTCGCGCCACAGGTGCTGGCTGTGGTGGCGGGCCCCACCGTTGTCCCAACCCCCACGCCAACGCCAATGCCAACGCACACACCTACGCCCGCGCCTATAGTCACATTCGTGCCCATATCCACGGTCACGTCCACGGTCGCATCGCTCCCCTCGCCCACACCGACGTCCACGCCCACGCCCACACCTACACCCACGCCCACACCTACACCCACGCCTACACCGACGCCGACGCCCACTCCGGCACGCACGCCGCCAGGTGAACTCCGAGTCACACCGACGCCTACGCCTACGCTCACACCTACACCCACCCCTACCCCTACGCCGACCCCTACGCCAACGCCTACACCAACGCCCACACCCACTCCTGTGGCTGATGTCAAGATCGTCAGCCACCAACTGGTCGACCCGTCCACGGACATCGACGTGAGCGAGGACGTGGTGGTCACGCTGGCGACGGTTCTCCATGACAATGGACCCTATGGGCCGGTCGAAGTCGAGATCCAGACGTGGGCGACTGCTTCCCAGGACTGCACCGTTGAGCTCACTGAGCCAGACGTGAAGCAGGTCGTCCTTCCCAGCAGCGTCGATGTGGTGTTGGACGAGGAGTTCATCGTTCACTGCGACGCTCGCTCCCACCACGTCTTCTCCTTCGAGAGTCAGATCATCCGCATCAAGAATCCTGGGGCGGTCGATCCGGATCTGGGTAACAACTTCGCCTCCACCCAATTGGCTGTTGACGTGTGGGCTCAGGCCGACCTCAACATGCTCGACCAGTATGTGGAGGATCCGCCAGCCGAGGTGCCTGTGGGGCAAGACGTGCCGATCATGGTGGTAACCGTGATCCAGAACGGTGGTCCCTCCGGGCCGGTCGATGCAGTGGCGGAAACCATCGTCACGTTCCCGAACGAGTGTCAGGCCAGGGACCATACAGAGCGCATCCGGGATCTGCCGGTGGGCGTGAGTAGCACGGTGAAAGCGCCAGTCACTATCCGCTGCGATGAACCTGGCCAGCATACGTTCAGCTTCGGCAACACAATCAGGGTCAACCAGCAGCACGTGCGCGACTCGAACGCTGAGAACGACACAGTTCACACGGAGCTGACGGTGACGGCGTCCTGAAAAGCCTAGAGCTGTTCATGCACGAGACCGCCCGGCGTACAGCCGGGCGGCCTGGGTTTGTGGGGCAGGGGCGCTACTGCTCGAATGGGATTAGGGAAGCAGCCGCCTTGTGGGGCCCGCTTGGCTGTTACCAACCGCCCCAGTGCACCAGTTCCTCCAGCGGGATGCGGGGCGTGCCTTTGGGCCTGGGCCCCGAAGGTGGCGGATAGCCGAAAGCGAGGACGATGGAGACCCGGTAGCCTTGGGGAACCCCCTTCTTCGGGGTGTCTTGGAGGACCACGAAGCGGCAAGGTTGCAGGTTCTTGGCGCTGCCCGCCATTCGTCCGGCCTGAAGGATGCGCCGCAGAGATTGCTTAGGAATGGGCCTGTCCTGATAGAGCCTGGTGTCTCGTTTGGTACGAATGCACGTATAGGCGTCCATTGCTCCTCCTTAAGCTTCATCGCTAAGTCTACCCCGGGCGTCGCTCTTGAACACCGCGGGTGATGCCTCCGCATGCCGAGATCTTCCTGGCACCTGTTCTTCACGCCATTTAGGCGGTTGAATACAAGGGGCCCGTCCAGGGCCATTGCCGAGCTGTGTCTTCCTCGTGATAGACTGTAATGGTAGGAGGTGATTTGGCATGACCAGCTCCATTGCTCCGGAGTCAATTAAGTGGGGGCGGAAGAGGTATTTCGAGCTGTACGATAGATCTATTCGGCATCCTGAAGAGTTCTGGGCGGAAGAGGCCCGCAAGCTGGACTGGTTCAAGACGTGGGACAAGGTGCTGGAATGGACGCCACCGTTCGCCAAATGGTTTGTCGGCGGCAAGCTCAATGCCAGCTACCAGTGCGTTGGCCGGCACGTCAGGACGTGGAGAAGGAGCAAGGTAGCTATCTACTGGGAAGGGGAACCCGGCGATAGCCGCGTTCTGAGCTACTCGACGCTCTATCGGGAGATCAACAGGTGTGCCTCGGTGTTGAGGAACCTCGGCTTGGGCAAAGGCGACAAGGTAGCCCTCTATTTGCCGATGATCCCGGAGTTGCCTATCTTCATGCTGGCCTGCGGTAGGATCGGGGCCATTCATACAGTTATCTTCTCCGGATTCAGTGCCCAGGCCCTGGCCGATAGGATGAACGACATCGGGGCCAAGCTTCTGGTTACCGCCGATGGCGGCTTCCGGAGGGGCAACGTGATGCCTCTGAAGGAGATAGCCGACGAGGCACTAGCCCTCTCGCCCTGTGTGGAGAAGGCAGTGGTCGTCAACCGGGTGGGGAAGGCCGTGCCCATGAAAAGAGGGAGGGACTTCTGGTACGATCACCTGCTGGAGGACGCTGCCCCGTCAGTGCAGGCAGAGCCGGTGGAGTCCAATCATCCCCTGTATATCCTGTACACGTCCGGCACCACAGGAAAGCCCAAGGGGATCGTCCACAGCACGGGTGGTTATCTGGTGTTCAACCACTCAAACTACCAGTGGGTCTTCAACATCAAAGAGGAGTCTGTGTACTGGTGCACGGCAGACGTGGGTTGGGTTACTGGCCACAGCTCCATCGTCTATGGGCCCCTGTCCCACGGGGCCGCCATCGTCCTCTATGAGGGGGCGCCCGACTATCCTACCCTCGATCGATGGTGGGAAATAATTGAGACCTATGGGGTCAACACCTTCTACACTTCGCCGACGGCCATACGGATGTTCATGCAGCACGGGGAGCAGGGGCCGGCAAAGCACGACCTGAGCAGCCTGGAGTTGCTGGGCAGCGTGGGAGAACCGATCAACCCTGAAGCCTGGCTCTGGTACTACCGGCACGTCGGCGGCGAGCGCTGCCCGATTGTGGACACTTGGTGGCAGACGGAGACGGGCGGGATCATGATCTCCCATGCCCCAGGAATACACCTGTTGCCCCTAAAGCCGGGCTCAGCGGGCTTTCCCCTGCCGGGCGTAGACGCTGCGGTGGTCAACGAGAGTGGCGAAGTCGCCGCGCCCGGCGAGAAAGGGCTGCTGGTGATCAGACAGCCCTGGCCGGGGATGCTCATGACCCTACACGGGGATCCTGAGAGGTACAAGCAGACCTACTGGGAGCGGTTCCCAGGCTCCTACTACACCGGTGACTACGCTGTGAAGGACGAGGAAGGCTACTTCTGGCTGCTGGGCAGGGCCGACGAGGTCATCAAGGTGGCGGGACACCGTCTGGGCACCCTCGAACTGGAAAACGCCGCCATCTCCCATCCCGCCGTCGCCGAGTGTGGCGCAGCTAGCAAACCGGACCCCATAAAGGGCGAAGCCATTGTGTTGTTCGTCATCTTGAAGGAGGGCTATGAGCCCTCTGACGCCTTGAGGAAGGAACTCGTGGGGCACATCCGGAACGTGGTCGGGGCCGTCGCCACCCCCGAGCGGCTGTTCTTTGTGGCAAAACTGCCCAAGACCCGAAGCGGTAAGATCATGCGCCGGGTTCTCAAGGCGGTGGCAAGCGAGGTGGACATCGGCGATGTCAGCACCCTGGAAGACGGCGCATCCGTCGACGAGGCGAAGGCGGCGTACGAAGAGCTGAAGAAGGCGCTGTAAGGAGGGATGGGGCTGGCAAGCGGTAAGCCGGCAGGATGGTGGAGGTTGCGGCACGCTATTACATGACGCGGAGCAGACTGGAGCGCTGGCTGGCAGAACTGGAGCAGCCGGAGGGCGAAAGCATCGCTCTGTACGTCAAGCCGGGCCAGTTGTCCCCTTACCTGGAATCGATAGGGCGCGAGTATGGCAACTGGCTGCAAGGGATGAGGGGGCTTCCCGCCAGCCTAGTCGAGTCCGAAACGGGCCTTGTCCTACTGTGGAGCGATGACCGCAAGTATGTGCTCCTGCCGCCCTTTCCCATAGACCTAAACCAGTTCTTTCCGGCCTGGGATGCTTCCTATCTGCGGAGCCTGCTGGACAAGAAATACCTGCTGGGGGTCGTGCTTCTGAGGCTGGGAGGGTACTCGGTCGGCGTCTTTGAGGGCGACCGGCTGCTGACGTCGAAGACGGGCACCAGGTTCGTGAAAGGTAGGCATAGGGCGGGCGGTCAGTCGCAGCGGCGCTTCGAGCGGAGAAGGGAAGAGCAGGCTCGGGAGCTGTTCGACAAAGCGTGCTCGGTTGTGACGGCCAAGCTCGCCGAGTACGAAAAGCGGCTCGACTACGTTTTCCTGGGTGGTGACAAGCTGACGCTGGGCTCTTTCCTCAAGAGATGCGAATATCTGCAGGGGCTTACTGGCAAGACGCTGGGCAGAGTCCTGAACGTGGCCAAGCCCAGGTACGAGGCCTTGCGCAACGCTCCCGCCCAGATCTGGAAGACGCGGGTGTTCGTGGTTCGATAGGGCCGGGGGAGCCGCGCACTTCGATTGAGCCGCTACGCCCGAAGCCCCGAGAAGGCCGCCTCCGCAGCCTGGACCGTTCGGTGGATGTCCTGTTCGCTGTGGGCCAGCGAGAGGAAGCCCGCCTCGAACTGCGACGGCGCTAGATAGACGCCGTTCGCCAGCATCGCTCGGAAGAAGAGGGCGTATTTGTTGCTGTCGGACCTCTTCGCTGAGGCGTAGTCCACGATCCTTTCGGCGCTGAAAAAGACGCAGAACATAGAGCCAACGCGCGTCTGAAAGACGGGGGTCCTGGCAGCCTCGGCCGCCGCGCGGAGGCCAGCCGCCAGCCGCGCTGACATCTCCTCCAGGCGCTGGTAGACCCCAGGCTCGGCGAGCAGCTTGAGGGTCTCGATGCCGGCGGTCATGGACAGGGGGTTGCCGGAGAGGGTGCCCGCCTGATACACGGGGCCCAGGGGTGCCACCATCTCCATGATCTCCCTGCGGCCACCATAGGCTCCAACCGGAAGGCCGCCGCCGATGACCTTGCCCAAGCAGGTCAAGTCGGGCGTTACGCCATACAGGGCTTGAGCACCGCCATAGGCCACCCGGAAGCCGGTGATCACCTCGTCGAAGATAAGGAGCGCTCCCTCCGCCTTTGTCACCTCTCGCACGCCTTCCAGGAAACCAGGCTCGGGAGGTATCACCCCCATGTTCCCTGCCACGGGCTCGACGATCACGGCGGCGATCTCACCGCGATTCTCGCTGAACAACCTGTCAACCGCTTGCAGGTCGTTGTAGGGGGCTACTAGCGTGTCGCGGGCGATGCTCTCTGGCACACCGGCGCTGTCAGGCAGGGCAAGGGTGGTCACCCCGGAGCCCGCCCGAACGAGGAGGAAGTCGGCATGTCCGTGGTAGCAGCCCTCGAATTTGATGATCTTGCTCCTCCCCGTGTAGGCGCGGGCCAGGCGCAGGGCGCTCATCGTGGCCTCAGTGCCCGAGTTGACGAAGCGCACCATCTCGATGGAGGGCACTGCTTCCACCACCCGTTTCGCCAGTTCGGTCTCCAGGGCTGTGGGGGCGCCGTAGCTGATCCCTCGCTCCACGGCCTCTTTCAGAGCGCTTACCACCTGCGGATGGGCGTGTCCCAGGATCAAGGGGCCCCAGGACAGCACGTAGTCAACATAGCATCGGCCGTCCGCATCGTAGATATAGGGGCCCTCCCCCCTGGCAATGAACAGTGGCTCTCCTCCCACGGCACGGAAAGCCCTGACAGGGCTGTTAACGCCGCCAGGCATGTACCTTTGGGCCTCGCTGTGAAGGCTCTGCGACTTGCTTGTCGTGACCTCCTGGGCCGGGACGAAGTACTTGGGTCGCGCCTTCTTGTACTCCTTCGTGCTGAACAGGATGACGTAGTCGCTGACACCCGTCTCCTGAGAGATCTTCTGGGCGATGGCTCGGCAGTTCTCCTTGCTCTTAGCGTGGATCATCGTGAAGAGGTTATAAGGCCAGTCGGGGTAAGTGGGGCGCTGGTAGCAATGGCTGACCTGAGGCAGAGAGGCGGCGAACGTCGCTACGCTCTCGATGCTGCCGTCCGGCACCCGCCAGACGACCATGCCGTTGGCGACATAACCTGCCTGCCGATGGTGCAGGATGGCGGCGAAGCGGCGCAGCCAGCCCGCAGTCTTGGCCTCTTGCAGCCAGGCGAGCACTTCCTCCTGGCTCACCCCCAGGCGATCGGCCACGCCCGCGAAGGGGTGCGGGACGATTCCGATATCCTCCTGCAGTTCGCGGATGAAGGCCCTATCGCGGGTGTTGGGGGTGGGTGCGGAGGCAGGACGGCTCCCTTGAGCGCTATCGACAGGCGAAATGTCGCTGGCAGCTTCCATGTCCAGTTGGACGTTGATCTTGAAGACCCGCAGGGGCGGAAATAGGCGATAAGGATAGCCCCCCGACTCGTCAACCAGCGCCTCGACAGTGGTCTCTAGCTTCTCGTTGGGGGGCACGGCGAGGGTGAACCAGAGATTCCAGGGGTGGTCGCGCTGGTAGTTGTGGCTGACCCCTGGATGGCGGTTGATGGCGGCCGCTGCTTGATCGACGTCGTGCTCGGGCACCTGCATGGCCACTAGCGTGCTCTTGTAGCCCAGGGCGGACGTGTCGAAGATGGCACTGATCTGGCGGATGAGGCGTCCCTTCTGGGGGCCCTTCAGGCGTCGCACGCGTGCCAGCACTTCTTCCTCCGGCAGTCCGAGCCTCTCCCCGATCGCTGCGAAGGGCCGCACGGTTGGGGGGAAGTCTCGCTGCAAAACGTCCAGCAGGCGGCGATCGACGGTGTCTAGCTGGTCAGCGCTCGATTGTTTGGCTCTTGCCATCGTCAGCGTCTCCTGGGAGCCGGGGACGATTGGGACGGCCCCGCTGATTCCTGCTGCACCGGCACCGGCCAACTGGCCGCCTCCTCGGCTGCCGGCGTGCCCGGCGCAATGCCGATCTCCCCGTCGGTCAGGTAGCAGGCGGGGTCAGGAGCCAGGAAATCGCCGAAGTAGCGCTCGGCTCGCACCCTCAGGTTACCGTTGCAGACATCCAGCCATTTGCAGACCCGGCAGCGTCCCTTGAGGTGGGGTTTGCGGTCTTTCAGCACCCGCATCACCGGGTCGCTGGTATCGCTCCAGATCTCGGCGAAGGGCCGCTGGCGGACGTCTCCCAGGGAGTGGTGCCATGAGAACTGGTCGACGTGCAGGTGCCCCAGCGGATCGACGCTGGAGACCGCGATCCCCGATTGGTTGCCGCCATTCCAGCGCAGCATCTGAAGGACTTCCTCCGTCCGCTGGGGCTGCTCCTTCTGTACCCGCATGTAGAGGTAGGCGCTATCGGCGTGGTTGTCCACGGTGAGGATGTCCTTCTCGATACCCCGCGCGTGGAGGTCTTGAGAGCGCTGGAAGATGTAATCCACCACCGCTCGTGTCTGGCGGGGCTCTAGGTCGAAGCGGCGCATCTTATCCCCTCGCCCGGCGTAGGCCAGGTGATAGACGCAGAGGCGGGGGATTCCCTCCTCCTCCGCCAGGTCGAATATGCCGGGCAGCTCGTCGACATTCATTGCGTGGACGGTGAAGCGCAGGCCGACGGGGATGCCTGCATCCCGGCAATGGTGAATGCCCTGCAAGGCCTGCTCGAAGGCCCCCTTCTTGCCGCGGATCTTGTCGTGCGTTGCCCCTACGCCGTCCAGGCTGATCCCCACGTAGGAGAGGCCTGCCTCCTTGATCCGCTTTGCTACGTCGGGCGTCACCAGGGTGCCGTTGGTAGAAAGGACGCAGCGAATTCCCTTGGCCACGGCGTAGGCTGCCAGGTCGAACAGGTCCTCCCGCAGGAGGGGCTCGCCGCCGGAGAAGAGGAGGACGGGCACCGCGAAGTCGGCAAGGTCGTCGATTAGCCGCTTGCCCTCGGCCGTGGTCATTTCCCCTGGCTGGGGCTTGTCCGTGGCGTCGGCGTAGCAGTGGGCACAGTAGAGGTTGCAGCGGCGGGTCAGGTTCCAGACCACGATGGGCTTCTTGTCCAGCGAGTAGTGGAGCAGGTGAGCCGGCCCCTCGGCCGTAAGGCGGCCGTAGCGCAGGGGGTCGCCGGGGGTGACCGTGCCGCTCAGCAATCGGGAGACACCCAGCATC
>Ga0307438_1002331_pt1 | contig 11136 bp, 8 predicted proteins | sample SalMarWE160110MG_FD_202144 | JGI IMG/M metagenome (GOLD analysis project Ga0307438, IMG submission 202144) | Salt marsh sediment microbial communities from the Plum Island Ecosystem LTER, Massachusetts, United States - WE1603-110 | ecosystem: Environmental > Aquatic > Marine > Intertidal zone >...
GGGGCTGAGGTAGTAATCGTCGGAAGAAGCAACATAGTCGGCAAGCCCCTGGCAAATATGCTCATCCAGAAAAAGCCCAATGCAAATGCCACCGTAACCGTCTGCCATACACGCACCAAGGACCTTCTCTCTCACACAAAGCGAGCAGATATTGTCATCGCCGCCGCCGGTCGGCCAAATACTGTCACCGCGGATATGGTCAAAGAAGGTGTGGTGGTAATTGATGTTGGCGTCAACCGTGTCGAGGACGCAACAAAGAAAAAAGGCTATCGTCTCGTCGGCGATGTGGATTTCGAGGCCGTCAAGGAAAAAGCCTCATTTATTACACCCGTTCCGGGCGGTGTAGGCCCAATGACAATAACTATGCTGCTTTACAACACAGTGGAATCGGCCAAAAGAGCCGCCGGTATTGTTACATAGAAAGGAACAGAAGTGGCTACCAAAAAATATCCGGTAATTTGGTTACAAGGGGCAGGCTGTACGGGCTGTTCCGTATCTATTTTGAACGCGGTCAGTCCTAGGATACAGAACCTTTTGCTGGACGAGCTGGTACCCGGCCAACAACTTAATTTGTTGTTCCATGAAACAATAATGGCCGGTCAGGGGGAGCGGGTCATAGAGGTTTTGAAGGATACCGAAAAGAACAGGAAGGACGGCTACGTATTAGTTGTGGAAGGAGCAATTCCGACCGCTGAGAATGGCATCTACGGCAGCATCGGCAAAGAAGATGGCAAGCATCTTACTATTCTAAAAAGCGTGCAAGAACTCGGAAGCAATGCCCTGCTGACTCTTGCAATAGGCACGTGTGCCGCTTTTGGCGGGATTCCTGCGGCCAAGCCTAATCCGACCGGTTGCAAAGGGGTAAAAGAAGTATTCAATGAGAATGGAATCAGCACACCGGTGGTCAATCTGCCTGGTTGCCCTTTGCACCCGGATTGGTTTATAGGGACGATATCTGTGGTTCTGTTTTCAGGAATGCAGGCCTTGGATTTAGACGATCTGGCTCGGCCAAAGCTTTTCTACGGGCAGCTCATTCACGAGAACTGCCCGAGAAGAGCCGACTTCGATAAGGGAAAATTTGCTCAAGAATTGGGCGATACGGGCTGCCTCTACAACTTAGGATGTAAGGGCCATTACACTTATGCGGATTGCCCTCTGAGACAGTGGAATAATGGTCTGAACTGGTGCGTTAAGGCGGGCTCTCCCTGTCTTGGGTGTGTTGAGCCGGAATTTCCAGACGGCACGTCCCCAATGTATGAAAAGATTGCTTTCCAGGAGCTAACATGGTCACAAAAGTAAAGATTGATCCAATAACAAGGATAGAAGGCCATATGGCCGTTGAAGCTGTAATAGATGACGGCGTGGTGAAAGAGGCCAAAAGTGCCGGTACCCTTTTTCGAGGTTTTGAGATAATCCTGCAAGGAAGGGACCCTCGTGATGCGAATCGCTTGACCCAGCGAATCTGCGGAGTCTGTCCTGCTTCTCACGCCACCGCGTCGGCTTTGTGCATCGACGATGCATTTGGTTTAACGGATAAAATCCCGGATAACAGTAAGATTATCCGCTACCTTATACTCGGCTCCAACTTTCTTCAGTCGCATATCCTTCATTTTTATCATCTTGCGGCGCTGGATTATGTGGATGCAGTAGGCGCTCTCGGTGACACAGCACCTTTTGTGCCACGCTATGAGGGCGATTATCGTGTAACCGGCCAGGAAAATGCCGAATTGGTGAACCATTACGTAAGGGCGCTGGATATCAGACGAAAGTGTCAGGAGATGCTTGCGATCTTCGGCGGGAAAATGCCGCATAATGTGGGTATTGTGCCTGGTGGAGTTACCGAAAAGCCTACTGAGGACAAAATAACCAATTTTCTGTGGCGATTGAATGAAGTACGTGACTTTGTTGATAATACCTACATTCCGGACGTAATAGCTGTAGCAAAAGCCTACAGCGACTATTTCGAGATTGGCAAAGGCTGTAGAAGGCTTCTTACTTATGGTGGCTTTGACTTGCCAACTGGAAAGCTATTCAAGACCGGTGTCGTTTCTCCCGATTTGCAACTGGAGCCGTTCGCCAAGGAGAATATCACGGAGGATGTAAAGCATTCCTGGTATGCGGATTCCAGTTCAGGGAAAAACCCGGCTCAAAGTCAGACAAAGCCCAATCCTAATAAGCAAAGGGGTTACTCATTTATCAAGTCTCCAAGATATAAAGGCAATGTTTACGAATTGGGTCCTCTGGCACGCATGGTAAGCAATTATGTGCAGGGCGAGACGATAACAAAAGAGTTAGTCGATTCGGTACTCGGTGAATTCAGTGCCGGCGTGGATGCTTTGTATTCCGTTCTTGGCCGACACGCCGCGAGGGCTTTGGAAGCTAAGTTTGTCGCCGATGCTATGGTCGATTGGCTCACAAGCCTAAAGCCTGACGAGCCAATTATCGTCGACAGCGAGATCCCTGAGCACGCCAACGGTGCCGGCCTTACGGAAGCTCCGCGAGGCTCTCTCGGACACTGGATAACCATCAAGGATAAGAAAATTGACCGCTACCAGGTTATTACGCCCACAGCTTGGAACGCTTCACCTAAAGATGATAAAGGCCGACCAGGAGCAGTGGAACAGGCAATAATGGGTACTAAAGTTAAGGACAAAGACAATCCTTTCGAAATCGTACGAATTGTACGCGCATTTGACCCTTGCCTTGCCTGCTCGGTTCACTTGCTCGACGCCAAGGGAAGTGAGTTAGGTGTATTTAGAGTAGTTTGATATGCGTATCAAGACAGATGCCAGTCTGGTGATGAGCCCCGTTAGAAATTCCAGAAGGGACAAGAATATGGGACAAAAAGCGAAGATTTCTAACGGGGTAAGTTCGGAGAAAAGACTTCGGCGAGTTCAGTCGAGCCGTTACGGCGCCGGACGTGTTTTGGTCCTTGGTCTCGGTAATATACTGCTTAAGGACGAAGGAATCGGTGTACACATAGCTCAGAGGTTGCAGGAATTGGCCCTGGCTGACAACGTAGAAGTTATGGACGGCGGAACCGCCAGCCTCGACGTCCTTTTGTTGGAGCCGGGTATAGAGAAACTCGTGGTCATTGACGCACTGAGAGCCGGCAAAGAGGCAGGGACTATTTACAAGGCCCGGCTCAAGACCGAAGAGCGAGACAGACTGGAGCAGTTTTTCAGCGGTGACTCCAGGATCAGTTTGCATCAAACAGGTTTGATCGATGCCCTAACTATTGCCGAGAGGATGAATTGTGCACCGAAGGAAATTGTAATCATTGGCATAGAACCCAAGAAAATTGATTGCGGATTGGAATTAACAGATGAAGTAAAACAGAGGATTCCTGAAATCATTAATACAGTGCTAAAGGAAATTGAAGATGTTATTCACACAAAATAAACCAACAGAGGAAGTGCTGGAATCGCTTGGCGATGAGAAGAATATCTTCCTGCTGGCTTGCAATGGTTGTGCCGAGGTCTGCGAAACCGGCGGAGAAAAAGCACTTTCGGCAATAAAAACCGAGCTGGAAAAGGCAGGCAAGAACGCAGCAAGCACAGTTTTGGTGGATTTTCTCTGCAATAAGGTGTTGGTGGCAACGAGACTCGCCAGGGAGATGGACAAGATCAGACAAGCGGATTCTATCCTGGTGCTGAGTTGTGGAGTCGGGGTCCAGGCGGTCTCGAAGGTTGTAAATAAGGTTGTACACCCTGCAGCAAACACGGTATCCTTAGGCGGATTGCAGGGGCTTTGGCCATCGGATGAGCGATGCCAGGCATGCGGTGATTGCGCTCTGGATTATACCGGAGGCATCTGTCCAATCACTTTTTGTGCCAAAAGTCTGCTCAACGGGCCTTGTGGTGGGGCACAGGATGGAAAGTGTGAAGTTGACCCTGAGAAAGATTGCGGCTGGCAGTTGATTTATGAAAGGCTCCAGAAGGTCGGGCGATTAGAAAACTTTAAAAAAATCCGCACACCGCGAGACCACAGTAAGATGCTGCCGTCAAGTGAGTTACGCAAGACAGCTTTATATGACATAGAGCTCTAAACCAAATCCAAACTTTTCTGACTTTAGGACCCCGAGCAGGGCTGTAACGAGATAAGGAGGCATTTAAGACATGAAACTTATTGAGCGTTTCAAACAAGGTAAGTTTGTAATCACTTGTGAACTTGGACCGCCCAAGGGCATAGAAATAGAAAAGCTGATAGATGAATTGGAGCCTTTGCGGGACAAGGTTGATGCTTTCAATGTTACTGATTTGCAAAGCTCTGTAATGAGGGTTGGCTCTTTGGCGGCTTGTCGTCTCTTGAAGGACAAAGACCTTGAGCCTATCATGCAGCTGACATGCCGGGACCGCAACCGTCTGGGTTTACAGTCGGATGTCTTAAGTGCCGCAGTATTGGGCATTGAGAATTTATTGTGTCTTACCGGGGACCATCCAACATTGGGTGACCACCCTGAGGCAATGCCTGTGTTCGATTTGGATTCGGTACAACTGCTCTCGGCAGTCAAAGGATTAATGGGCGGAAAAGATATGGCGGGCAATGACTTGGAAGGTCGGCCGCCGGAATTCTGCCTGGGGGCAGTGGTGAATCCAGGTGCAGACCCGTTGGAACCACAGATTATGAAGATGGAGAAAAAGGTTCAGGCTGGGGCGGAGTTCTTCCAGACCCAGGCAGTTTATGAAGTAGATAAGTTCGCTCTCTTTATGGAGAAAGTAACCCCTGTGCTTTCTTACGAAAGCAAGAACGGGGCCAAAGTGCCGGTTATGGCTGGAATTGTGTTTTTGAAATCGCCCGCTATGGCTAAGTTTATGAATGCAAATGTCGCAGGAATCCACGTTCCTGAAGAGATTATTAATGAATTGGCCGGTGCGGGGAAAGAAAAAAGAGTCGAAAAAAGTCTGGAAATCTCCGCTCGTCTGATTAGGGAATTGAAGGATTTGTGTCAGGGAGTTCATATTATGTCTTTGGGGTGGGAGCGGCATATACCTACCGTTTTGGAAATGGTATAGAGGTTAAAGAGATGTCCAGATTTTCCCAGGGCTGTATGCCGGAAATCACAGAAAAGCTGCACGAAATAGTCGAATATATTCTCAGCGACCTTGTCGGCAGCCGGGAATCGAAAGCCGGAAATTAGACACAAGACTTGCTCAAGAAATGGCCGATTCAGGTAAAATTGACCTTAATCCAAATCAAGACTCAAACCGCTCGATTTTCAAGATTTCTCTGCGATTTAGTCTTTGCGAATTTCCAATACAGGGCCGGCATAAACAACAGATTCAGCAAGGTCGACGTGAATAGTCCACCTATAATCACGATAGCCATGGGGTGTTCAATTTCTTGTCCGGGCCGATTGCCGCCAATCACTATTGGAACAAGTGCCAATGCCGTAGTAAGCGCCGTCATCAGAATAGGTGAAAGTCGCTCCATCGCACCCCGCAGAATCAATTCCTCGCCGAATTGCATATTTTCTTCCATCTCCAGGTGACGATAGTGACTTATCAGCATTATGCCATTGCGACCGACAATGCCTAAAACAGTAACGAATCCCACTATCGAACCCAGTGACAGAACGCCGCCGCTGAGCAAGGCACTGAAGATACTGCCGGTCAGAGCAATGGGCAGGCATAGCAGCAGCAGTAAGGCCAACCGAACAGAGGCGAAATCGGCGTAAACTATGAAAAAAATCCCCACAGCAGACAATATCGCCACACCGAGAAGGCGATTTCTCGACTGTTGCCGCTCGGCATATTCCCCAAGAATCTCCGGATGATAGCCCGTTTCAAAATCAATGGCTTTTACTTTAGCTGCGACTTCACGGGCCACGCTGCCAAGGTCCCGCCCCGAGACATTGCAGGAAACATCGATATGTCTCGAATTGGCTTCACGGGTAATATGGTTGGGAGTGGGAGCTACATAAACATCAGCGACCTGGCCCAACGGCACGTGTCCGCCAGTCGGGGTGTCAATAACCAACGTTTGCAACACCGTCATATCATGGCGTACCTTGGGAGTTCCCCATACCATCACTTCGAAAATCTTTTGTCCCTGATATATCTCGCCAACTTTGGTTCCTTTAATCAGGGTGGTGGCGGCCCGGCGCACATCTCCGGGCGCCAAGCCAAACTGCGCCGCCGCTTCCGGTTGAAACTTAATTTCTACCTGCGGTATCATTGTCAGAGGTTGCACATGCAGGTCGGCAATGCCGTCAATTTCGGCAATGGCCCCGGCTATTTCTTTGGCTTTTTGCTGAAGTATCACCAGATCCGGTCCATAGATGCGCAGCACAACGGTAGCTGCGGTTCCAGTGAGTACTTCCTTAATACGTTCCCGCAGATAAGTCAGCACATCCCGGTAGAGGCCGGGATAGCCTTCCACGGTTTCCTGTATTTTGGCGACTGTGGCATCATAGTCGACTTCAGGATCTACACTAATCCAAAGCTCCGTGAAATTTGACCCAACGACCTCATCGGCAACTTCTGCCCGACCGATATGTGCGCCAAAATTTCTCACGCCCGGAATGGCCCTAAGTTCCTTACTGGCGCGTATCGTGATACGATCCATAGCCTCGACCGAAGTGCCGGGTTTCTCGACAAAGTGCATCAAAAAGTCATATTCTTTGAATTTTGGGAGGAACTCTTCACCTAATAGAGGTATGATGGCCCCAGAGACACCGAGCATACATATTAAAATCAATATCGCCCAGTTTGGATGCTTTACTAAAGCCGGCAGTATTACCTGATAGCCGCGTTTAAGCCAAACTACAAGCGGAGAATCTTTTTCGCGCAAGGCGGCTCGCGGCAGCATGATTAGACAAAGCGCCGGAGTGAGGGTCAGAGCCACAAATAGTGAGGCTATTATAGCCAGAATATATGACAGGGCCAGTGGTCGGAAGAACGTGCCGCTCAGTCCCGGCAGGACAAATACAGGCAGCAAAACAAGGACCACAATTAAGCTACCATAAAGTACGGCGCTACGTACTTCTATGGAGGCATTGAGTACCACATTAAACGACGATTGAGGATTGCCAGCCGTCCGGTTCAGCCGTAAACGTCGCATAACGTTCTCTACACCAACAATCGCGTCATCCACAACCTCGCCCACAGAGATGACCAGACCCGCCAGCACCATCGTATTGATAGTGCCACCTCGGTAGTGAAGCACCAAAGCGGCAACGACTAAGGAGCAAGGAATAGCCAATGCACTTATAAGGGCCGTGTGCCAATCGTATAGGAAAAAAGCAAGTACAATCACGACCAAGATGCAGCCGAACAGTAGGGCACGGTTCAAGTTTTCTATAGACATCTCGATGAAAGTGGCGGGTCGAAAAATGGTTGAATCAATCTCCAGATCCTCCAGACCCGGCCGCAGTGCATCCAACGCCGCTTCCACGTTGCGGGTTACTTCCAACGTGTTGGCCCAGGGTTGTTTTTCCACAATCAGAAGTATCCCCGGCTCATCATTTATTATTGCATCACCAATTGGGGCCTCGAAGCCCTCTACCACTTCCGCAACATCGCCTAACCTCAGGGCAGCGCCGTTGCGAAAGGCCACAACTACCCGGGCCAGGTCCCTGGATGTGTTGATGGGCGAGATGTGTGAAACCGCCAGACGCTGGTTGGGCGTATCCAAATAACCGCCACCGGCTAATTCAACAGCGTCTTTTGCAGCCTGTTGCACCTCTTTAAGAGTGATATTGTTCGCCCTCAACCGGTCCGGGTCCACCAATATCTGAAGCTGTCGGTCACGCTCACCCCAAATGGCAACATTCGCCACGCCCGTAATCGACATAAGCCGGGGACGAATGGTCCATTTTGCCAGGGTGCTCATTTCCATCTGGGAAAGCTTTTTTGACGAAATGCCGATTTTAAGAGCCCGGCTGGTTGAGGAAAGCGGCGGGAGCATCACGGGAGGGCTGGCCACACTCGGCAACGAACCAGCCGCTAGGGTAATACGTTCCTGGACCATTTGCCGAGCTTCCTGCAAATTGGTACCTTCCTCAAAAAACAAAACTACTGATGAAAGGCCCAGCACCGATTTTGAGCGACTGGTTTGGACCCAGGGAGTGCCGTTTAAGGCGTTTTCGATTGGAACCGTCACCAGCGCTTCTACTTCGGCAGTTGACAACCCGGGAACTTCGGTTTGGATCTCTACGTAGGGAGGTGCAAATTCGGGAAAAACATCCAGCGGCGTCCTTCGTATTATGCGAATACCCACAATCAATATCATGGTCATCAAAGCTACGACCACGACCCGAAGTCGCAGTGACGTTGTAACCAGCCACCTCATCATTATTTGCCTACTCCAAACTCAGTACCAAATAATTCTGCGGCGCCGGCACTGACCACTTTGGCCCCGATGGCAGGGCCACGGGTTAGAATTGCAAGTTCATCGAGCACATAATGCAGTTCGACCCGCCGACGCACATAAACCTGCGGCTCGGTATTTTGATAAACCCATGCGCTACCATACATATCATAGAGAATAGAGGAATACGGCACTACTAGGCTTTGCTTAGAGTCTTTTAGACTCAGGGTTACGCCAACTTTTTGGCCGGGCCGATATGAGTGGTCCGCGTTTGACAATTCGTAGAATAGATCTGCGGTTACAGACTCTGGATCGGCACTGAATGGCGCCGCAACCAGTTGGGCAGTTTGTGTCTCGGCCCCAACAAAATCGGCCAGACTGTGCACCCGGGCTGGCTTTTTTGTGTCTATAGTAGCCAGATCACCGACATAAACCGGAACTTTTATCCAAACCGGATCAATTCCGGTAATTTCCAGCAGAGCAGTTGTACCTGTAATAGTCTGGCCGGGCGCGACGTGAACTTCCTGGACAATACCATCCACCGGGGATTTAATTATCAATGAGGCCAGTCCATCGTCGGCTAAATCGAGTTCACCTTTTTCGAGCAGACTGAGCCGGGTCTGGGCGGTTTCCAGACTCACCTTGGCGCCGGCCAACTGAGCTTCTGCATCTTCCAGCTCTCTGGCGCTACCGGCTTTGTCAACGAGCAGCTGCCGGGCTCGCTTGACCCTCGCCTGGGCCAGTTGAAGCTCTACTTTCCGGAGGGAAATTTCTTCCTGTACACTTAACAGGTCTTTCTCAGGAAGTGCCAGCAACAAGCGAAAAAGCGGCTGTGACTTAGTTACCTGTTGGCCAGCGGTGACAGGTAAATTATCTTTTGCTAATAACAGTGTACCCGATAAAGGAGCTGATACGGTTACCGAACGGCCCGAAACCGACACCACTTCTCCTCCGAACGTCCGCTTTTTTTCAACGGAACGGTATTCGACAGAAACCGTTTGAATCCCTAACCTGGCTTCGGCTTCGGTGGTAAGGGTGATAGTTGTAAGGTCTGTCTCTTTGACAACATTTTGAACTTTTGCCGGAGGTTGTTGTTTCTCTTTCGGTTCTGTTTTTTTGCTGCATCCACAAACCGTTGTTAGAACCGCAATCAAGACGAAGTATTTCAAATAGGAACTCATAATATTTCTATCTCCTGTTTATAATGGTTAGGAATTAGGCCTATATCATTTTCTTTCCGACAGAATAATTAAGTTCTGCTGCACTACGGTGCAGATGGGCAGCCAATTCCTTCTGGCGCATGCGTGCCTCAACAAGTTTTCCCTTGGCTTCCAAAACCGCCAGATAAGACACTTCCCCGAGTTCAAAGGATTTCTGGGTCCATTCGACTCTCTTCTCCAAAGAAGGAATAATATCGCTGCTCCATAACTCAAATTCCTCATGTTCCGAGACGTACCGAGTGTGAGCTTGTTGTACTTGAAGAATAATGTTCTGACGAATTGCTTCATATTGTCGAACCGCCTGTTCTAATTCTGCTTCGGCTCGGGCGATCTTGCCATCATTCTGATTTAAAATTGGGATTTCAATCGCAAAGCCTGGTCCGACCGTGAGAGAATCCTCACCCTTATCTTTGGCATCAATAATAGCGATGAAATTATAGATCTTGGATTGTTCCCAACCCACACGTTCTCCGGCCGCCTCGATCTTAAGTTCAGCCGCCCGCAGATCCGGTCGGGCGGCAAAAGCCATCTCCAGCAATTCATTGGTCGATACTGCTGTTCTTGGGGTAATATCCGATGGTATTACATCAAACGTCGTATCATCTGAGACAAGTCCGAGCAAAGCGTTAAGCCGGTGTCTTAAGATAATAGCTTCCTTTGAAAAACGCTTAGTGGCATCGGCTGCACGAAGCGAATCCACATAGGCGGCCGAGGTTGCCAGTTCGCTAATACCACCGGCTCTCAGACGTGCCTGGGCAAGCTCGGCCATCTGAACTCGTAGTTGAGCATCCACCTCGGACAGGTGGACCCGCTCCTGGGCCAGGCACAGATCAGCATAGGTTGTCTGAACGTCCCGAATAAGGCCCAGACCATGCTCTATGAGATTTTCAGAAAGACTCTCAGCATCAAGCTTGGCAGCGGCGATGCGGTGGGGACGCTGCCAGAGCACATCAATAGGTAAATTCAGCTTTGTTTCTAACAGTTTTGGTCCAATGGGGAAAAAAATGGAAAATACCGGATTGGCCAGCATATCCGCTTCGATCAGGTCGGCACGAGCAAAGCCCAGAGCTGTTAGGTCAGCTTGAAATTGGGCATTATTCCAAAGTGCTACAGCCACCGCCTCGTCCTGTGATAAGCCGTCATCAAGCGATACTCCTTCAGGGAAATTGAATTCTCCAGGTTCAGTAACCTGCCCTAACTCAAAACCTGTACGTTCTTTAACACCTTCAGAAACATAGGAACGATCGCTTGGGGATTTGACCGCACAGCCGGCTGCCAGAAGAATCAACATAATAATACAAATTTTACCAATCATATCCTTACCGCAGGTCATATTACGGTCTAAAAGCATTTCTTATAATGGTATTGAATCACCGATGTCAATAAAGAAATGAGATATCCATGGAATATTCAAAAAATATCTTTATCCCTATAATTTTATTTTGTATTGCTTGACATTATTTAACCTTCGCATATAAAATTGTTTTTTGCCTTAATGGGCTTGTAATCACCCCGATAAGGAAAAAGTTATGAAAAGGATGATTTTGTCAACTGCCGTATTTTTATTACCTGTGGCGGGCATAGCACAGGCCGAAGAAGACCAGTT
>Ga0307438_1002334_pt1 | contig 11129 bp, 10 predicted proteins | sample SalMarWE160110MG_FD_202144 | JGI IMG/M metagenome (GOLD analysis project Ga0307438, IMG submission 202144) | Salt marsh sediment microbial communities from the Plum Island Ecosystem LTER, Massachusetts, United States - WE1603-110 | ecosystem: Environmental > Aquatic > Marine > Intertidal zone >...
CTTCTTTCTCTTCAGGGCGTCATTTAGAAGTTTTATAGCGCAAAATTCTCCGCACATCGAACAGGCTTCCTTAATTTTGGGTGTCTGTTTATTTCTCTTATCTTTAGCTTCTTTAGCATCTATTACAAGCTCGAATTGTCTTTCCCAGTCCATTTTTTTCCTTGCAAGAGAGATTTCTCTGTCCCATTCTTTTGCACCAGTAATACCTTTTGCTATATCGCCGGCATGAGCGGCTATTCGCGCAGCAATCACTCCTTTCTCAACATCTTCAAGGTCAGGTATACCAAGATGCTCAGAGGGGGTAACGTAACAAAGGAAATCTGCTCCGTAAGAGGCTGCCACAGCTCCGCCGATTGCGGAAACGATATGGTCGTAACCCGGGGCAATGTCCGTAACTAGAGGGCCCAAAACATAAAAAGGAGCTCCATGACAGATTTTCTTTTCCATTTTCACATTCATCTCGATTTCGTTTATCGGAATGTGACCGGGACCTTCTATAATTACTTGAACGTCTCTTTCATGAGATCTCTTAGTTAATTCTCCGAGAATACTCAATTCATGGAATTGAGCTCTATCTGACGAATCTTCAATCGCTCCGGGACGAAAACCATCTCCTAACGACAGAGTTATATCATAATCGGAAGCGATATCGAGTATTTTATCGAAATTAGTATATAGAGGATTCTCTTTCTTATTATAAAGCATCCAGGTTAAGAGAAAGGTCCCTCCTCTTGAAACAACATCCATTACCCTTCCTTCATTTTTAAGACGTTTGAAAGTTTCCTGCGTTACACCACAGTGAAGGGTCATAAAGTCCACCCCGTCTTCCGCCTGTTCTTCTATAACTTCAAAGATTTGTTTCTCTGTCATGTGGACAATTCCCCCTTTTTTTTGAACTGATTCTATCGCAGCTTGATATATGGGAACTGTTCCAAGAGGTATAGTTGTTTTTTCCAGGATTTCCTTTCTAACTTTCCTAATATCACCACCTGTAGAAAGATCCATAATGGTGTCCGCACCTGCTTTTTCTGCTAAAATAGCTTTTTCTACCTCAAAATTTATATCGGGTTTATCAGTCGAAGTACCGACATTTGCGTTTACTTTCGTGGTAAGAGGATAGCCAATTCCAGTTGGTCTTATACTCTCTCTTTTTTCGTTTTTGGGTATTACTATTGTTCCTTCGAGTATCCCTTTGTTTAGAACTTCGAGATTTACATTTTCTGATTCTGCAATTTTCTGAACCAAAGCAGGAATCTTCCCCTCTTTTAGTTCAGTAACAATACCCAATTAAGAACCTCCAAAAATTAGATTTCCCGGGTCCAAATTAATATTATCTTTCTTCACTTCATAATAAAGATATGGATAAGGAGCTCTCCCGGATTGACCAACATAACCTATTATATCTCCTCTTTTTACGCTTTCCCCTTCTTTCACAGTAGAGTTAAGCAGATGAGAGTAGGAGCTTACGAACCCACATTTATGTGAAACTTCTACAAAAAGCCCCTTACCTTTGTCGTTGCCAACCTGTATTATTACCCCATCCCCGGTTGAAACTACCGGAGCATTTAAAGATGCAAGGATACTTATTCCTTTATGAGGTTTTTTTTTGCCAGTATAAGGATCTATTTGTTCTCCAAATCTTCTTATTATGCGTCCTCCTACTGGCATTATAGAGGGCATAGAACCTAAGAAAGCATAATCCAATTTAGAAGTGATCTCAAATACAGAATCAATCCACTTGGACATTACCAGTAGGCTATCCGGAGAAAAATGGAAATTCCTCTGAGGAATGTCTTCTAAAATATTGTGTTCCTCAAAAGCTCTATACTGTTGTTTAAGTAGAGAATCAATTTTCCCTTCAAATTCGGCTGCTTTCTTTCTAAGGTCAGCAACTTTTTCTTTAAGTTTTTGATTGTCCGTTTCCAGGAAGCCAAGAGAAGACGCATTGACAAAATTTTGAAGGTTGTTAAAGAAGAAAACTCCACTGAGAATAAGAATTAAAACAATAAGTATTAAAGCAATAAAAGGTATTTTAAACCATTTATTTTGACCCTTATCATGCGGAATTAATACAACTTTAAGGAATGAAAGCTTCATCTATTGGAGTATTCTCTCTAAGTTGTTTTAATGCACGATTTCTAAGTTGTCTTACTCTTTCTCTTGAGACGCCAAGTATTCTTCCAATTTCTTCCAGGGTGTGAGGTCTTTTCCCTTCCATCCCAAAATAGTAAATTATTATTTTTCGGTCTCTTGGCTTAAGTCTATCGAGACTGAATCTTATATCTTCTATAAATTTATTTCTGTAATATTCCTCTTCCGGCGTTACAACATCTTCAGAGATTACATCCAGATATTCTAAATCATCAGTATTTTTTATTGTGTCATCCAGGGAAATATCGTGTTTTGCTACTTTGATCGACTCTTCAATCTTTTCAACATCTGTATCCAATTCCTCTGCAATTTCCTCTATGGAAGGTTCCCTCCCTATTTCTCTTGTCACTCTTTCTTTTGTTTTCTTGACTTTCAGCATTTTCCCGGCCCTGCTCATAGGCAAACGGTAGGATTTTATATGTTCGGTTACGGCTTTCATTATAGCCTGTTTAACCCACCAAACGGCATATGATAGAAATCTTACCCCTCTCCGCTCATCAAAACGTTCTGCAGCTTTAATCAAACCCACGTTACCTTCGTTAATCAAATCTGTAAAAGGAGTCCCCATATTCCTGTAGGCTTTAGCTACAGAAACCACAAAACGGAGATTAGATTCCACTAATTTCCTCTTCGCGTTTTGATCTCCTAAACGAGCCTTTCTACCAAGTTCCTTTTCCTCTTCAGGAGTAAGAAGATTGTATTTTTGAATCTCCTGAAGGTATACAGGCAGTGAACCTCTAACTTTTTTTATTTTTCTAACTCTCCTCTATACTTATAACTCTTATTTCCCCATTTGGCAAGTTTAAAAGCAATACCAATGGGGGATTGAATTCTTTTTTTGCTCTTATAACGTCCTCTATAGTTTTAATCTTCATCGATCGACTTTCAGCCTGAACAAAACTTATCAATGAATTTTCTAGGACCCCTGCTTTATCTGCCGGGCTACCTTCCTTTACCTCACTTACAAATACCCCGTCTACATCTTTATTACCCCATACATTGCTTGCTTCTTGTGAAGTAGAAAGCAGTATCCGCATACCTAACCACTCTTCTCCTTCCGTCTGCTTACTGCTAGAAACTTCTACAGCAGGTCTCTTCCCAAGCTCAACTGTTAAGGTTTTCTCCTCTCCATTTCTCCAAACGGTAACTTTTGCTTTTTCGTTTGGGTTCTTGGCAGCAACCATCTTTCGCAGAATGTTAACATCCTCTGTTTTTTTATCATCGATTTTTAGAATTATATCACCTTCAGCAAGACCTGCTTTTTCTGCTGGCGTTTCTTCTTCAACTCGTTTAACATAAACTCCCGCTTCGTAAGGATAGTTTAAAGCTTTTTTGATTTCAGAACTTAAATTTTCAGGGACAATACCTAAATATCCTCTCTCCACTGTTCCGGTTTCGACGAGCGATCCCAGTACATCCATGGCAATATCTATAGGCACAGCAAAACCAATCCCTATATTACCGCCTGTTTGTGAAAAAATCATTGTGTTTACTCCCACAACTTCGCCCTTGGAGTTAATCAAAGGTCCTCCTGAGTTCCCCTGGTTTATAGCCGCATCTGTCTGAATGAAATCCGCATATATGTTCCTGCTAAGAGATACTGCCGACCTTCCCTTAGCGGAAACTACCCCGGCGGTTACCGTTCCAAAGAGACCAAAAGGATTGCCAATTGCAATCACCCAATCACCGACCTTTAAATCGTCAACACTTCCCGGAGTAATATCAGGCAGATCTCCTCCTTTTTTTATCCTGATCACAGCAACTTCAGTTTCGGGATCTCTCCCAATAATCTCAATATCTTCTCCGCTAAACTCTTTGTCATCGGACAAGGAGATTTTTAGCTCCTGGGCATCTTTTACCACATGGTTGTTTGTCAGAATATAATCTTTTCCTTTATACTCTACAATAAAACCTGACCCCAGCCATTTCTGCTCTTGTTCCAGATTTCTTCTCGGAGCTTCTCCAAAAAATTTTCTGAAAAACGGATCGTCGGAGAAATCATAATAAGGGGATCTATAGATAACTGTTCTTTTACCTTCAATCGAAACTACAGCACGAGAAGTTTTGTCAACTATAGGAGCAAAAGAAATTTTCCCGCCTTCAGCGTAGGTTTCCGGATTGTCACTTCCAGGTTTTGCCGTAAGAGAGAAACTGGCGGCTGTGATAACCCCTGAAAAAAAGCCTGCAACAGCAACCAGAGCGACAAAAATAGCTCCATATATAAGTAATTTCCTGTTCAAATGTCCCCCTTTTTAGTTTCTTACTTTATCTTTTATCTCTTGATTAGAATCAGATTCGATATAATTTTAACTTTAACTTTCCCCTTAAGTTATCTTAACTTCTACTTCTTTCGCTTTCCCTTTCTTGGTCTTGGGTAGAACAATCTTTAAAACACCATTATTATATTTGGCGGTTATTTTGGATTGGTCTACCTCCGTAGGTAAACTTATCGACCTCATAAATTTTCCGTAAGAACGCTCAACACGAAGATATGATTCCTCTTGTTTTTTCTTTTCTTCCTTTTTTTCTCCCTGGACAACGAGGTTTTCTTTTTTTACCGAAATCTTTAAATCCTTCTTTTCAACTCCAGGTATTTCTACACCGATAGTATATTTGTCCTTATCCTCCCTTATATCCAGAAGTGGATAAACACCTCTGGCGGCACCGATGTTTGAGAAACCCGAGAAGAAATCATTAACTATATCATCAAAATCATCCCGTAAGTTAAATATCCTTCCTACAGGATCATAACCTATTATATCTTTCTTAGACATAATTTAGCTCCATTTTTAAGATTTTTTACACGATTATCAGTAAATATTATATATATAATTTCTAATTTGTCAACCCCATTTTTATAAAGAATGCCCTCAGAGGGGAGAGGGCATTCTTTAATAAGGAGGTTGTTATGTTCTTCATAGTTAGAGACGAAAAAAAGGCTGAAATGTTCCGTTTTTTATCTAAAAAATCTTAATGGATTGAGCTATTTTTTCTGGGGTGCCTATAAGCCATATATTCTCTTATTTTCTTGGGGGGAAATTAAAAATCAAATATCAAAATGGAAAATTACAAATAAAAGTTCAAAAATAAACAAAAAACTATACCACCCTAAAAGCTTAAAAGACTTTTTGCATTTTAATATGTCATTTTGCTTTTTAATTTTTGATATTTACATTATCTCCCAGCAGGTTTTCTTCGAAAAGGCCAGGCTATTGCAGAAAGACCGTTTCTGATTAGTATTGCTTATATATTATGTGGTATTTGATAGATACCGGTTTTAGAGATCCTTATTTTAATATGGCTTACGACGAATCCTTAATGGATTATGTAGATAACCTTGATACCGTTTTTCTTAGATTTTTTAACTTTTCTCCGGTTTCTATTTCCATTGGATATCATCAAAAAACAGGAGACTGGATCCGAGAATTAGAAAACAGAGGTTTTAAATGGGTCAGACGTAGAACCGGAGGTAGAGCAGTCGTTCATTCCTCCGATTGCACTTATTCTATGGTTTTTCATAGAAGCAATCCCTTTATTGGAGGAAACACAATTGAGTCTTATACAAAGATTTCACTCGCCTTTCGAAAAGCTTTTGAAATTCTTGGTATTGAGACCACAATTAAGAGGAGAGCTTCTAAAATTAAAAAAAACCGGAATCCAGAAATGTGTTTTTCTTCAATTTCGCTTGCAGATTTACGCTGGGGCAAAAGAAAAATCATAGGAAGTGCCCAATATAGAAATAAAGATGTAGTCCTTCAACAGGGAACAATTATGTTGAAAAAGCCCGAAGGATTTACTATAGATCCAGGCATGGCGACAGTCAAAATGGCAACAGCCAAAGAAATTAAACTGCATGAGCTGAAAAACCTTATAACTCAAGGCTTTGAAAATATATTTAATGTATATTTTGAGAACTTCAATAAAAACCCTCTAAAGAAAAAAACACTATTGAAATATTCATCTGATGAGTGGAACTCCAAAGGAATATTTTGATATCCACTCATAACTTTTTACGAATCAAAGCTAAGATATGCCTTAATGGACTTGACAAACTCCGTAATATAACTTATATTTATGATAAGACCAAATAAGAGAGGTGTTTATGTTCAGGAAGAGTTCGATACTATCTATGGATATAGGTAGCCATTCGGTTAAAACAGTGGTGGTAGAAGGGAGTGCCAAAAAGCCAGTAATGACTAAATGTAATATTACATCTTTACCCTCTCATGCTATTGTAGATGGAGAAATGATGGATCGAGAGACAGTTCTGGATGCCATAAGAGAAAATCTCCAAACTTTGGAAGTTGACAATAAGCAAGTTGTCAGTTGTATATCCGGAAGAGATATTATTGTTAAGAAAATCAAAATGCCGAAAATGAATGAGACTGAGGCTAGAGAACAAATCAAATGGGAAGCGGAACAATATATACCATATGATATAGAGGACATTACACTCGATTTCGAAATAGTTAACCCCGATGCCGGCGAAGATTCCATGGAAGTTCTTCTCGTAGGAGCGAAGCGCGATACGGTAGAAGCAAGGATGAATCTTTTCCGAGAAATTGGTCTTGAACCCATTATCCTAGACATTGCTGCTTTCTCACTGCAGAATATCTATGAGTTTAATTACACAGTTAACCCAAATAAATTGGTAGGACTTTTTGATATAGGCGCCCAGTCAACCACAATGAGTTTTATTTCGGGTTCAGTAAACCATTTTACACGCTCAGTTTCTACTTCGGTCAACAATTTAATACAAGCATTGCAACGAGAAGCTGGAATAGACGGAGAGAGAGCTATCGATATAATCAAGACGGGCAAAAAAGAAGATATAGATCAATATGCATATCAAAATGCCATGGAAAGCTTCCAGGACGACCTTGGGGTTGCTATAGAAAGAATATTGCCGTATCTTCCAGAAGGTTTTGAGAGCTTTAATGAAATTGTTATAAGCGGCGGCGGCAGTCTTATATCAGGATTACCACAGTTCTTAGAAGAGAGATTTGGAGGCCACACAGAGGTCATAAATCCCTTCATCAAGTTTGAATACGACAGCGAATCTCCGTTTATTAAAGCTCCAATTCAAAAAGAAGCTCCGGTCCTTGCCCTTGCTTTAGGCTTAGCTCTTAGGGGGTTATAATCATGATAAAAGTTAATCTGGTGCCTGAAGAACAAAGGAAAAAAGTAAGAGAAGTTAAATTTAAGAAACCAACTTTACGTATCCCTAAATTAGATATGTTCATTGCGGTTTTGTTGCTAGCGGGTGCAATAGGAGGTGTATTTGCTTGGAACTTCAAACTAGACCAACAGCTTAACAGGCTTAATAATGATATAGCAGATGCCCAAAGGCAACTCAAGGAGCTTGAAAAAGAAAGGAAAATGGTAGAAGATATAGAAAGGCAACAGGCGGAACTCAAAGAGTGGGTGGCGCTTGTTCAGAATCTGAACGAAGGTCGCGCTCTATATTTCCATGTGATGGATGAAATAAATAAGTTGAAACCCGAATATATGTGGCTCGTTTTATTCGAGGAAACCAACCAAAATTTCAAGTTAAGTGGTAAAACTTTCTCCAACTATATGATTTCAAATTTTATGGATAGACTAAACGGCTCTTCTTATTTTAAAAACGTGAAGTTAGAAGAAATTAAAGAAACCGAGGAAAAAGAACATTCTGTGATAGGTTTTCAGTTATCAGGCAGTATAACTCACGGAGGTACAAATTGAAAGGAAACAAAGCTTCCATAATCGTAATCGCCGTTGCTATTTTAATCGTAGTAGGGATGTATTTCACCGTAATAACTGAAAAGAAAGAAAAAATAAAAGACAAGCAGGAAGAATACAAAGATATAGAAGCTAAATTGAGCAAAACAATTGCGGTGGTCAAAAGAAAAAAAGAGGCCGCGAAAAAGCTCAAGATTGTTTCCGCCAAATGGAACCAGGCTAAAAAAATGTTGCCAACAGAAGCGAGTATTTCTACTCTACTTACCACCCTGACCAAACAGAGCTCAAATAACGAAGTCAAAATTAAACATCTTAAGCCTCTGGGCCAAAACTCTAAGGGAAAATATGACGAAATCAGAATTGAAATGCAGGTTCAGGGAAGCTACCATAAAATTGGCAGCTTCCTGGCGAGTTTGAATAATATGGAACGAATAGTTAACATAAGAGATTTAAAGCTAAGCCCTGTCTCAAGTAAAGAAGAAGGAATGCTAATTTCGGCTTCTTTTAATTTGCTGACTTATATATCAAAAGGAGGGAAAGTTGAAGGATAAAATACCCTTTAAAATTATTTTAATTCTCATTACTTTTTCCATCCTATCGGGTTGCAGCTGGGAAGGAGGAAATATCTTCAACGAAATCCTGGCAAAAACCGTTAAGTTTTTTTCTCCCGGAAAGGACAATACATCTACAGAGAACGCAGAAATTTTTAATCTTATAACTTCTGCGGATGAAGAAGAAGTTAAGGGGGAAGAAGAAATTGATAGCGCCATGATTGATTCATTAGAAAACATCGGTGAAGCGCTAAACTGGATAAGGGCTTTTTATTCGGACAGAGGAAATCCCGACCCGTTTTCCCCTTTACTTACCGGGTCCGAAAGCGAGGAGAAAAAATTAAATGTAGATATAGCTGAATTATCTGGTATTATTTGGGTTAAAGATAAATATCTTGCTATCGTAAAGGAAGGAAACCGAGGTTTCGTACTTAAAGAAGGGGATCTAGTAGTCGGAGGCAACGTGCTAAATGTTACTGAATCTTCGATTAGCTTTTTACTTAGAAAATTTGGCGAACGAACAAAAGTTACTTTATCTTTAAAAAAACAAGAGAGGTGATTTATGTATAAAAGAGTATTTCTATTGTTTTTGTTACTCCCTCTATTGATTCTAAGCAATCCTGAGGGAGAACCAGAATTGACAGATATTGAAGTGAAAAATGTAGATGGTACAACGGAAGTCATTTTTACCCTAACTGATTATGCAAGTAGTTCCGATTTTACAATGGACAATAAGATAGTCATAGATCTCCTACAGACTAAGAGTACTCTTGAGGGAAATTTATGGGATATCAATAGAGGAAGAGTTGAAAGTATCGCTCTATCATATATTTCTTCTGCTTCTCTTACGAGAATAGTCATTCAACTCTCTGGTGATTTCGGGTATGAAATTTCTAATCCTAATATGAATACGATTTCACTCAAATTAGCCGGCGACAGTGAGGGTTTTGCACCGTGGAATGTCGGAGGTAAAGTTAGCACAGAACAAGAATACCAGAAAGAGAGCGGTTACTCCTACGACGAAAGAACCCAGGAAAAAATTTCAATGAGGTTGGAAAACGCGGATCTCGTAACCACTCTCAGGTCAATAGCTCAAGCAAGCGGCATGAACATGATAGTAGGCGACAACGTGGGAGGCGTAATATCTGTTGAACTGGATGATATAGAATGGGAAGAAGCTATGGATCTGGTACTAAAAACAAAAGGATATACCTATATTATAGAAAACGGCGTGATAAGAGTCGGAACCCCTGAATCTTTTGCTAAAGAACAAGAAGACATCGAATTGTCGAAACCTATAAAAAGAGAAGTTTTCGTTCTTGAATTTAGTACGCCTAAAGAAATCGAAAACGCCGTGAAGTCTCTTCTTTCTAAGCGAGGCACTATAGAAACGGACGAACGGACAAACTCTATTATCGTAAGCGACATAGGATTAAGGTTAAAAGAGGTAGAAAGCCTGGTAGAAGCGCTCGATAAAAAGACTTTACAGGTTGCCATAACTTCAAAGATAGTAGATATCGACCGTACAGCCGCAAGAGAATTAGGGATATCCTGGACTGTAATGGGTCTTTCGTATACAGACTTGAATGTAACCGGTGATGTATCTCATGTGACACCTCCCGGACCTACAGCCGGTGCTTTTGTTAACGTCGCGACTGTCCAAAACTGGGGAGATCTCACTGCGCGAATGATGGCTATGGAACAGGACCAGAGACTCGACATTACTTCAAACCCAAGGGTTACTACAGTAAACAACAAGGAAGCTACCATATTTGGAGGTAAGCGATTCGCTATCACCACATTAGATATAAATGGTCAGCCTATAACAAGATGGTATCAAGCTGGTATTGAATTAAAGGTTACTCCGCATATAAACTCAGCGGGTGATATCACTATGGAAATCGGTGTAGAAATGAGCGATGTTGTTCCGGGAAGCGACAATCAGGTCATAACCGAAACCAGTTCAGAAACCGAGACCCTTGTAAAAAATGGACAAACTCTTGTAATTGGAGGATTTTTCACAAAAACCGTTACTGAAACAAAGACCGGTATACCAATTCTTAAAGATATCCCACTTCTGGGATTACTTTTTGGCCATACCGTAAGTGAAGAAAGGAAGAGAGAAGTCCTGATATTCATCACACCTCATATTGTTGAAACCGAGTTAGGAAGTAATATTTAGTTAGAAGTTTAATTTTACGTTAAATCTACCTCCATAGCTGGTAGAAGTCATATTGTCCAACCTTCTATTGAGATAGTGTCTAAAATTGATGGTTAATCCTCCGGATGCCATTTGTGAAAAAGTATAGTTGCCGTTGAGATTAAACTCGAGAGTACGATTATCTTCGATTGTTGCTCGCTCACCTTCTGTATCAGTTCTATAACTTTCGTTATCTTTATAGTTAAATGTAGCGTTAAGATTTAAGGGTTTATCCAATTTAATTCTCCCGAAGAAAAGTAAAGGGAAACCTTTACTAGAAGGTTTTATTGTATAGGTACAGTTAACTCTCAATCCTTTTGTCGTACCATACGTATTAAGTCTTGAATCGGGATAAAACTCCCTTGTACTATATTGGGGTGTAATAGTTACGCCAAGTCCGTTTTTAAAATCCATGTTGAGACCCGGCGAGATGTTAAGTGATGATTCGCCTTCGGAGTACGGCTTTTCGCCAAGACCTTTAGTAGATGAGGAATCTTTACTTATTG
>Ga0307438_1002338_pt1 | contig 11120 bp, 10 predicted proteins | sample SalMarWE160110MG_FD_202144 | JGI IMG/M metagenome (GOLD analysis project Ga0307438, IMG submission 202144) | Salt marsh sediment microbial communities from the Plum Island Ecosystem LTER, Massachusetts, United States - WE1603-110 | ecosystem: Environmental > Aquatic > Marine > Intertidal zone >...
TTTATCAGTTAACCATACTAGTGCCAGCTATTAGAAAATTAGAAAATATAATACAGGCTCAAATTATTATTGAAACATCCAGGCTTTTTAGAATTCTTAGCACAGCCTGCATTGCATTAGTATTATATGCAGAAGTAATATTATCTCTTGATAAGCTAAGAGAAGGAATAATATTAACCAGTGTTTTTGGTATTTTATTGATAACCAAATATTTATTAACCTTTATATTAGTAATATTTGAAATACTGAGGGGATATTATATATTACCAAGGATTATTAAATTATTTAGCTTAAACGTAATGAAAGAAAAGATGGAAAAAAATTATAAACTTTTAGTAACTTTTGGATCAGTAAATGCCATTTTAGGTATTGTAATTATTATATTGATTTCAATAATGAGTATCTCGTCTAGTTTATTTTAAAAACAAATTTTTCACTGGCGTAAAGCTCAGGCTATGTGACGAATGCCTGCAGAAAGTGAATAAAAGTGTGTAGTGCGTATTAATTTAAATAATTTATACTTAATGCTAAATTAGGACTGGCGAGATGTTTGAGGAGATGAGGAATTGATAAATATAATAATCGCTTATTTCACATTTGCACCTGTGGTATTTACTGCGTTAATGGCTGTAGCCATTGTTTTGTCAGCTTTAATTGCATTTTTTACCATTAAAGAAAATAGAAAAATAGAAGAAGAAAAAATTGATATTCAAAGAAAAAGTCTAGAAAAAAATTTATTATCAGAAGTAAGAGATAATAATTTCACATTAGACAAAACAAAAGATGATTTGGGTAAATTAAGTGAAAAAGTAATAAAGGAAAATTTAAAGAATAGGGTACTGAAACTTGTTTTTATTTTTACCAAAAAAATAGCATATCAAACTTTTTTAAATATTGATTTTAAAAATGAAAGAATAAATCCTATGTTAAAAGTGATGATAAGGTTATAAAGATTTATAGCAAACTTAAAAAATAAGGAGGTTTTCAGTGGAGGAAAATGCTACAGAGGAAGCGCAGGTTATTCCTAATAATATTGCAGAAAAATTTTTAGATAATTGGATAAGTATACTAATGTCCTTACCCCAATCTTTAGTCCAGTTTTTGGGGGGAAGGTCAGACTGTACCTATATGGCTTACAATTGTCTTGCTGGTGGTGGGTTTGCTGAGTATTGTTTTAGGTCTGATTGCAAAAAAAAATGCATAATTGTCTTTAATAAGTAGCCACTATTTAACTGCAGTGGCTATTTAAATATTTATTCATATTTGATTATTTAGCGATTATTTCTTTCTTTTTTACCCAGAAATAGTCAAAATATATTACTGCAAACCATAAAAATAATCTTGTCCTTGATCTAGGTCATATTGTTAAAATTTTCAAGCAAAAAAATAAAATAGTATAATTGTATTAGGTAATTGATTGAGGAGGTATCATGAAGAGAAATAAATTATATATATTACTTTCTATTCTAACGATTATCTTTTTCTTTGCTGTGGCTGCTACCTGTAATCAATGCAAAGCTACAGCTGTCGAAGAAATAGATGTTGGAGAAAAAGCTGAAGAAGAAGATGAGGAAGAGGAAGAAGCAGCAGCAGAAGAAGAACCAGCAGAGGAAGAGGAGGAGGAAGAAGAAGCAGAAGAGGAAGATGAAGAAGAAGCAGAAGAAAAAGAGGCACCGACAATTGAACTTGAAATATACCAGGATGCAACTCTTGAGGGCAGCATATGTTACTGTAGGGTAAAGGCTGTTGTTACGGGTAATCCCACTCCTGATATAGATTGGACCAAAGATGACAGTTCGGGTTCTTTTGGAGACACTATTGCCCAGGTCAATATAAATGATCCCGGCGAGACATTTACGCTTAGTGCAACTGCTACTAATTCAGAAGGTACTGACACTGCTTCGATTCCATTAAGCTGGGGGTGTAACAGAAATCCGGTAATAGATGATATAACAATACCGGTTAGTGAACTCTATGTTGAAAGGAAATATAATATTTCGGCTACAGCTTCTGATTCAGATGGTGATACTTTGACTTATCAGTGGAGTGCTACAGGTGGTACTATTAATAATGCCAGTGCAAATCCTATTGAATGGACTGCTCCTGGCAGTGAAGGCTCATATACACTGGAATTAACTGTTAGTGACGGCAATGGTGGAGAAACAAGTGAATCCAAGACAGTAGACGTAAAGCCGCCCAAGAGTATTGATGTGGCCAGGATTGAATCTGAGGGAGGATGGTTAGAGGAAAGTGGTTTTTCCAATCCTGGAGGGCTTGTATGTATTGGCGATATACCTGGTGGATTTTCATGCAGGGGATTTGTAAGTTTTGATATATCAGGATATTCAAATGCTATCATAAAATCGGCAACCCTTATACTAAGCCCTAGAGCGGAATGGGGGGACACCTCATTTTTCAATTTGATCAGGATAGACCGAGTAGAATGGGGTTCTGTACCTATTGAGTTTGCCTTCTTTAATACAACTGGTGAATTTATTCAGGGATTTGCTAATCCAAACATTACTTGTACGATTAATCAATTGAAAACAGAACTACAGGATGCTGTAAGTGCTGGAAAATCCCGCTTTCAGATTAGGGTTTATTGTACACCAAGCAGCGATGGCGACGGCATAGCTGATGGCTGGGAGTACAATCAGAGTGATGTAATTTTAAAAATAGAATACATACCTTAGGTTGAAAGGTGTAAATCAAGGGGAAAAAGATTTAATTACTGTGCAGGTAGAAGTATTTATTTCAGGGTAAAAATTACTGTAACCGGTATCATTACTTCTTTTTCGATGGTTGATGTATCATAGGTTCCCCAGTCCGAAACTTCGGTAGAATTAACAGGCAGAACCTGTACAACTCCTAGATGTGCGGATTTTATAGCTCCTATTTTTTTACCGCTGCCTTCAGCAATTTTTTCAGCTCTGAGTTTAGCATCATTTATAGCGTCTGGGATCAGTTCAATTCGAAGATCGGGTAAACCGGAGTAATAGTATTCAAGAGAATTTGTGGAAAAAATAACTCCCTGGTTTATTAGTTCCTGAGTGCTCTTGGCCATATCAGTAATTTTGTCAACGTCGCTTGATTGAATTATAGCTGTCTGTCTTAATAAATTTTCCTTAGGAGCATCTGGATCATACATGTACAATTGATCCATAAATACCGGGGAAATTGCCACATCTTCTTCATTAAATCCGTTATCTTCAAAGAAATCCAGTACAAGTTTCTGATCATTCTGCATCATCTGATACCCTACTATTAAATTTTCAGCGGGAACAGTCCTGGTAAAATCAGATTTCCATATGGCGATATCCGAAGTTACTTTTTCTCTCACTGATCCGGTTACCGAAAGTGTATCCTCAGGTGATCTTACTATGTAAAAAGTGAGAGAAGCAATTACCGCACTTATAATCAGGCTTATTCCAAGTATAATTGCTACATATATAATTTTGTTTTTATTTTCTTTAATATTTTTTACCATTGAATTACATCAGTTAATTTCTTTTAATCTTTTGTGTATATGTGAAATTATATAAAACAGTACTTTAATGTTAGCAGTTTCACTGATTATATCAAGAAGTTAGAGTGTTCGGTAGTGAGTCAAATTGACTGACTTTTCCCCCAAAAAATAGTCAAATTTGAAAGTTAGGATTTGGGCCGGTAAAATAGGAAAAAGGAGGAAAGGACTATACTAAAAAAACGCTACACCCCAGAACAGATCATCAACTTACTAAGAGAAGCAGAGGTACTTTTAAGTCAAGGCAACACTATCTGTTGCCTCATATAAAAAAGTACTCCAAATATATTAGGTGGGGACATATCCGTAAGGCTCCTCATTTGCCACGATATCCTTTCTTACTTTCTGTTTTAAGGCATTAAGCTTAAGCAACTTATCCTGAAGCTTGGATATATTTCTTTTAAGCTCTGCAGGATTTATCATATCATACTGCTTCTCAAGTTTTGCCTTTATTTTATCATCAATATATTTTGATTCTAAAGCCCTTCTAAACGGGGTCTTTGCCATATCATAATTTTTTGTTACTTTGCTTCCGGATCTTGTCTTTGATTTAAGTTTTACAACTGGCATAAAAAAATTTACATAGTATCCAAGATTAAGATAAATCTCATTTAGGACAGAAAGCTCCTCTTCTGTATAATAGCGTAGGTATCCTACAGCTCTTCTTACCACCGAGTAGTTTTTCTGCTCTACATAACAGGAGTCATTCTTCTTGTATTCCCTGGATCTGGTAAAGGTGATTTTACTCTTTACGCAGTAGGAAAGCATGTGAGCATTGATAAACTCTGATCCATTGTCAGAATCAATTCCGGCGATTTTAAAGGGAAATCTGGCTGAAATTGTCTTAATGGCAGAGAATATATGCACTCTGGCTTTATTCTTGCACGCTGCGGTTATGTCCCAGGAGGTAGCAATATCGGTAAAATTTAGGCTCTGGGCAAAGTCCCCAGACGAGTTTCCGCCCTCATGGGACACAAGGTCCGCTTCCACAAAGCATGGCCTTGCCTCATCCCAATCTGCAAAGGTTCTGACCGGAATAGATTTTTTTAAAAGTGTCCCTGGCTTGGTACCCTTCCTGCCCTTTCCCAACCTGTAGCGATCCTTTTCAGGCTTTAGAAGCCTGTCTATAGTAGAGGCAGAGACTTTAAGAAGCTTTCCTCTTATATCAGGAGAAAGAGTTATCTCTTTATGCTTTTCCAGTTTGGCTACTGCTTCAGCCATAAAAGGAGCAAGCCTTTTTGAGCAGATAAAATCAAAGACCACCCAGATCTTTCTTAAAGCCAAAAATACATCATGGCCGTAGAGCCTGGGTTTTTTTCTTTTTACTTTACTCTTTTTACCTACTATATATTTTATTTTTCTTCCACCAACTCTTGCATATCCTATTACTTTTCCAGCTTTGAGCCGCAGTATTCTTGCAGCATAATTACGGTTATAGCCGGTGGTGGCGGTAAATTCATCTAAGATCTTGGTTTTGCCTTTTTTGGTGGCTTTATTGTATCTATCTTGAATCTCAGCGGTTAATGCTTTTTTCTGCCTCATGGTCAACATTGCCTATTTTCCTCCTCTATATCAAAGAAGATAATTCTTCTTTTAGAATATAGAGGTTTAGTAGTTTTAATTAAAATATTTTCGAGTACTTTTTTATATGAGGCAACGATACAATTTGGAGTACTTTTTAAATAAAGCAATTCGCCGCTTTGATTTTTATAAGAACTCTGTTATAATCGATGAGAATTTGATTATAGAGTGCACAAATGTGCATTTTTAGTTAAAAAGATGAGTACTGATAAAAATAGTTTAAAACTAAAAGAGGCTAAATCTAAAGATTTTAAAAAAGTTAGCGTTGGTTTAGTTTTTGATATCCAAAGATTTTCTATTAATGATGGACCAGGTATACGTACATTAGTTTTTATGAAAGGCTGCTCATTAAGATGTGAATGGTGCTCAAATCCTGAGGGGCAGAGTATGAGGACACAAATAATGTTCTATCGAAATAAATGTAGAGGTAGTGCTAGATGTATGGAGGTATGTCCAAAAGACTGTATAAAACCGAACCCTGTTTATGGATTAGTGATTGATGATATAAAATGTGATGGTTGTGGTGATTGTGCTGATGCATGTTACTATGATGCAATAAAATTGATGGGCAAGTGGATGACCGTTGACGAGGTGATGGAAGAAATAATGAAGGATAATGATTTTTATATTAATTCTGGTGGAGGAGTAACACTATCCGGAGGTGCACCTCTAATGCAATATGAATTTGTAAGAGATTTATTAAAAAAATGTAAGGATAGCGGAGTAAATACAAATATTGAGACAGCTGGCCATGTACAATGGAAATGTTTTGAAGCAGTTATTCCTTATCTTGATTTAATATTTTTTGATTATAAACATGCTGACCCTTTAAAGCACAAAAAATATATAGGTAAAGACAATAAATTGATTAGAAGTAATCTTCTAAAATTAAAAGATAGATTTGAGAATTTAAGAGTTAGAATTCCTTATATACCTGGCTTTAATGATAGTGAAGAAGATATACATAAGATATTTAGTGATATTAAGTCTATGAATTTTAAAAGTGTTGATGTTCTTCCATACCATAGAGCAGGAATGACAAAGTACAGAGGATTAGGAAGGGAATATATGTATGATAATATAAAGTCTCTTAAAGCTAAGGATTTAGAATATTTAATAGATGTTGGGGAAAAATATGACATTGATGTGAAAATAGAGGGTATCGACTAACATTAAGCTCCCAATTTTGGTAGAAATGCTTTTTTATTTATTTTTATATATTTAATGTAGTCATTAATTAAAGGGAATTTGTTATGAATTCAAGTTATTAAAAGGAGGCAACTACATTATGAATAGACGAATTAAAAATCTAAGGAAAGCTTTATTTGAAGTAAAGCCAAGTATTTGTGCAGAGCGTGCAAGATATTTTACGGAGACAATGAAAAAAACTGAAGGTGAGTATATAGCAATTCGTAGAGCTAAGGCTTTTGCAAATGTATTGGAAAAAATGTCAATAAATATTAACAAAGATGAAATTATTGTTGGCAATCAGGCAAGTAAGCCAAAAGCTGCTCCAATTTTCCCGGAATACTCGGTTGATTGGTTGGAAAGAGAGTTTAATGGGAACCCTTATTTATTTAATGAACGTCCGGGGGATAAGTTTTATTATGAGGAAGAAACAAAAAAAGAAATCTTAGAAATTCTTAAATACTGGAAGGGTGAAAGTATGTATGAGAATTTCAGGAAATCTTTACCTGATGAGTGTAATCATGCCTGGGACATGGGTATTATAGATGATGTCTGGGTTTCGGCTGCAGGTTTTGGAAATGTAATAGTAGATTACGACATGGTTTTAAATTACGGGCTTAAAGAGGTTATAAGAAGAGCAAAAGATAAAATGAAAATGTTAGATCTAACAGTGGCTGATAATGTAAAAAAGCACTGGTTCCTTGAATCTGTTATTATTGCCGATGAGGCAGTTATAAAGTTTGCAAATAGGTTTGCCAGAAAATGTAAGGAAATGGCATCCAGTGAAGATAATAAAGAAAGGCGAGATGGACTTCTTGCCATGTATAATAATTTGCTAAATGTTCCTGAAAACCCTGTAAGAACATTCTGGGAAGCAGTTCAATCTGTCTGGATAATTTTATTGGCTCAATATATAGAAACTAATGGTCATTCAGTTTCACTTGGACGTTTTGACCAGTATCTATATAAGTTTTATAGAAATGATATAGAAAAAGGAATCCTAGATAAGGATAAAGCCCTTGAAATTGTCGAAGCATTTTTCCTGAAAGCCAATGAGCTAAATAAATTGCGTTCCTGGGAGGATACAGAATTTTTCTTAGGATATCAAATGTTTATTAATCTATCCGTTGCAGGCCAGACTGAAGATGGCAGAGATGCAGTAAATGATGTTTCTTATTTATGCGTAGATGCAAGTAGAGAGCTAAAGGTTTTTACTCCCTCTGTGTCAGTTAAACGCTCTGATTATAATAGTAAGGAATTTATTGATTATACATTAAAAGCAGTACAGGAGCATAAAGGTGGACAGCCAGCATTCTATAATGACAAAGCTTTTATAAGAATTCTTGAAAACATGGGTGTTGATAAAAAGGATGCCTGGAACTGGGCTAATGTTGGTTGTATAGAATCAAGTATACCGGGAAAGTGGGATTTTGCTTCAAAGGGCCCATGGTTTAATATAGCTAAAATATTAGAACTTACTCTTAACAATGGTAAAGATCCATTTACAGGTATTACTTTATTAAAAGGAGATGGAGATTTAACGACATTTAACAGTATGGATGAAATAATGGATGCATATAAGAAACAGCTGGCTTATTTTATGAAACTTCAGGCTATTACTGAAAACATTAATGATGAATTCCATAAAATGTTTGATATAAATGCCTTCAGGTCTTCTATTGTTAATGACTGTATAGAAAGGGGCCTATCTTTAATTGAGGGAGGTTCGGTATACTCAGCTGAGGGAGGTCCAATAGTAGGCCCAAATACAGCTGGTGATTCTTTAGCTGCAATAGAGTATGTTATTTTTGAGAAAAAATTGTTAACTGGAGAACAGCTGGCTCATGCTCTGGAAACTAATTTTGAAGATATGGACACCACTCCAGCTGGGGAAGAAATAAGACAGTTGTTACTAAATAAACCCCCTAAATTTGGTAATGATAATGATAAAGCAGACAAATGGCCATATGAGATAGAAAATTTTGTTGGTTCTTATTATCATAAAAAGCTCAAAAATTCTAGATATGGAAAGGGTCCTTTACCCGGCTGTTATTCACTTGATATAAGTCCTGTAACAGGAAATATTCCCTTCGGTATGAAAGTTGGTGCTACAGCCAATGGAAGAAAATCAAAGGCTCCATTAAATAATGGAATATCTCCATGTAATGGGATGGAAAAATTAGGGCCAACTGCAGCAGCTAAGTCTGTAGGTAAGATGCCCAGTATCTGGTTCCAAAAGGGTGCTATATTTAATATGAGACTCGATAAAAAAACTCTGTTAAGTGATGATGGAAGAATGAGAACAGCGGCAATCATAAAGACTTTGTTTGATAACTATGGTACCCATATACAATTTAATGTTGTTAACAATGATGTCCTAAAAGATGCCCAAAAACATCCGGAAAAATATTCAGATTTAATGGTTAGAATATCAGGTTATTCAGCTTTATTTACACCATTATCCAGAGAAATGCAAAATGATTTGATTGAGAGAGCTAAATTTGATGTTTAAACCGTGGTTATATAAATAAATTTATAAGATATGGTCTTATGAAATATATTTGTAAACAAAGAATAAAAGGAGGTTAATTGCTTTATTTAAAAAGTACTCCAAATTGTATCGTTGCCTCATATAAAAAAGTACTCGAAAATATTTTAATTAAAACTACTAAACCTCTATATTCTAAAAGAAGAATTATCTTCTTTGATATAGAGGAGGAAAATAGGCAATGTTGACCATGAGGCAGAAAAAAGCATTAACCGCTGAGATTCAAGATAGATACAATAAAGCCACCAAAAAAGGCAAAACCAAGATCTTAGATGAATTTACCGCCACCACCGACTATAACCGTAATTATGCTGCAAGAATACTGCGGCTCAAAGCTGGAAAAGTAATAGGATATGCAAGAGTTGGTCATAAAATTAGTAGTAATTGAATTAAATTAAAATCTCATGGATACAAACAATAGTATTTGGGGAGGATAAAATAGAAAAAATTAATGGATTAACAAAATCAGATGCAATAGAAAAGGCTTTTAAAACTGCTTATGAAGGTGAAGCAAATAGAGAGAATTGTGCACAGGAAATATTTCATGCTGTTTCTTCTGTACTGGGAATTAAAAATTATCAGATATTTAAGAGCCTTTCTGCTCTAGAGGCAGGCGGAGCTATAACAACAGCCGGATCTTGTGGTGCTTTTTCGGGTGGACTTATAGCTATAAGCTACTTTTTTGGAAGAACATATGAACAATGGGAAAAAGGAAAAAACTATTTAAAAGCATCTACATTAGGGCAAAAGCTTTACAAAAAATTTATGAAACAATATGGTACGGTTATATGTAGGGAAATACATAAAAAGATTTATGGTAGAAACTTTAAACTGATGGACGAAGTTAATCTTGGAGTTGATAAAGATGAGCTAAAGATTTTTTTAGATATTGGAGCTCATGATAACATGTGCCCGACTGTAGCTGGACTTTCTGCCATGTGGACAATAGAAATACTATGGGATGAACTTCCAAAAGGTATTGATGTTTCTAAAATGCCATCTGCATCTGAGGCTTTAAAAAATTTTAAGCCTAAGAATAATAAATAGCATATTTGTATATATTCCTAAAAATAAATATAGAATTTAAATTTTATTAATTATTATTTAATAGTAGAGAGAGAGGAAATTATGGTTGAATCACTAACTGGAAAAGTTGCAGTAATTTCAGCAGTAGGCTCAGGTTTCGCAAAAGCGACTGCAGAGTTATTTGCAAAGAGAGATAACTGTAATCTCGTAGTATTCGATATCAATGAAGAAAGACTGGAAGACACAGTAAAAAACTGTAAAGAGGCAGGTTCTAAAGTAGTATCTTTTCAGGGGGATGCTACAAAGCTGGAAACCTTTGAGAAAGCTTTAAATGAGACTCTAGAAAATTTTGGAAAGGTTGATTTTCTTATTAATTATGCCGGAGGTGCTGTTAGGGTTGCTCCAATTGAAGAAATGGATGATGAAACAAATAAGAAAATAATCGACCTTAATCTAAACAGTGCCATAATGAGCTGTAGAACTTTTACTCCTCAATTTAAGAAACAGGGTTATGGCAAGATCTATAATGTTGCAAGTGTTTGTGATAGAAGATCGTGGGAAGGCTGGTCGGTATATTCTGCTTCTAAAGCAGCAGTTAATGCATTTACCAGATGCCTGTACTCGGAACTGAGACCTCATGGTATTTGCGTAGGATTAATAGTGCCAGGGGGTTCTAATACAGGTTTCCAGGCAGCTGCTGAAGGTGTGGAAAAGTTTGATTGGGATGAAGAGATGGCTGTCCGACCAGAACACTTTGCTGATATGGTTTACCAGGCCTGTGCTTTAACCAAAGGAGGTTGTGCTACAGAAATGAACATATATGGTTTAGCTCAGGACATTAGCGGGTATTAATAGAAGTATTATTGAAACCAGTTTTTCAGTAATAACTATTATGCAATAGTATAAGGCCCTAAGGAAAAAATGTAGATAACAGTATATCTATATCAGGAAAGACTAATCAGGTTAGATAAAAATTAAAAGAAAAAAGTTATTCTTTAGGGCCTTAAGGTGAAGTTAATCTGTATTTATATGATATAGATATATAGAGGTATTATTAAGAGTTTTATATTTTATTAAAAGTCTTCCTAAAAATAGATTTAATTCTTTAATATTGGCATATAACCACTAGACTACGTAAAATATTTTCTGTAATTTTAAAAGCTCTTTGACATTATGTCCATCACTCTCCAAAATATGTAAATAATTTAGATAAAAAATAAACATAAAGGAGAAATGATGGACACAAATAAGGAT